>Ga0310811_10002295_pt1 | contig 23863 bp, 24 predicted proteins | sample YCmetagenome_FD_207642 | JGI IMG/M metagenome (GOLD analysis project Ga0310811, IMG submission 207642) | Soil microbial communities from experimental microcosm in Duke University, North Carolina, United States - YC | ecosystem: Engineered > Artificial ecosystem > Soil microcosm > Unclassified ... | reverse complement strand
CACCTTCGTCAGCGCCGCCGTCAGCGTCGTCTTGCCGTGATCGATGTGCCCGATGGTCCCGACGTTGACGTGTGGCTTTGAACGATCGAATTTCTCTTTTGCCATCGCGATGCGTCTCCGTTATTTCGTGCCCTGGATGCGGGCAACAACTTCTTCGCTCACATTCTGGGGAGCTTGCTCGTACCGATCGAAGTGCATCGAATACGTCGCGCGTCCCTGCGTGCGCGACCGCAAATCCGTCGCGTAGCCGAACATCTCCGACAGCGGCACACGCGCGTTGATGATCTGCGTGCCGCCGCGATCCTCCTGCGACTGGATGCGTCCGCGCCGGCTGGCGAGATCGCCCATCACGTCACCGAGATAGTCCTTCGGCACGACGACCTCGACGCGCATCACGGGCTCGAGCAACACCGGCTTCGCCTTCTTCGCCGCATCCTGGAATGCCATCGAGCCGGCGATCTTGAATGCCATTTCCGACGAGTCCACGTCGTGGAACGAACCGTCGTACAGCTCGATCTTCACGTCATCGACCGGATATCCGGCGAGGATGCCGCGCGTCAGCGCTTCCTTGATGCCTTCGTCGATCGGCTTGATGAACTCCTTGGGGATCGTGCCGCCGACGATCTCGTTCTCGAACACGTAGCCGGTACCCGGCTCAGCAGGGAACAGATGAATTTTCGCGTGGCCGTATTGGCCGCGGCCGCCGGTCTGGCGGATGTAGCGTCCCTCGCCGTCGGCTGGACGCGTCAGCGTTTCCTTGTAGGCCACCTGCGGCTTGCCGACGCTCGCCTCGACGCTGAACTCGCGCTTCAGGCGGTCGACGATGATCTCGAGGTGCAGCTCGCCCATACCGCGGATGACGACCTGGCCGGTCTGCTCGTCGGTGTTGACGCGGAAGGTCGGGTCCTCGGCCATCAGCTTGGCGAGACCCTGACCGAGCTTCTCTTGATCGCCCTTCGTCTTCGGCTCGATGGCCAGCGAGATGACCGGCTCGGGGAAGTCCATCGACTCGAGGACGACCGCTTTCTTCTCATCGCACAGCGTGTCGCCGGTGCTCACCTGCTTGAGGCCGACTGCCGCGGCGATGTCGCCCGCGTAGACTTCCTTGATCTCCTCGCGCTTGTTCGCGTGCATCTTGAGGAGACGGCCGACACGCTCGGTGCGCCCTTTGGTTGCGTTGTAGACGGAAGACCCGGACGTGAGCACTCCCGAGTAGACGCGGATGAACGTGAGCTGACCGACGAACGGGTCGGTCATGATCTTGAACGCGAGTGCCGCAAACGGCGCGTCGTCTGACGCGGGACGCTCGACGAGCGTCTCCTCCTTCGCGTTCGGATCGATGCCAGTGATCGGCGGCACGTCGAGCGGCGACGGGAGGTAGTCAACGATGGCGTCGAGCAGCGGCTGCACGCCCTTGTTCTTGAACGCCGAGCCGCAGATGACGACGACGAACGGTGCGCTCTCCTCGCGCACCGACTTGACGACACGATTGCGGAGCGCGGCCTTGATTTCCTCTTCGGTGAACGGTTCGCCGCCGAGGTACTTCTCGAGCAGCTTGTCGTCGTGCTCGCTGACCTTCTCGATCAGCTTCTCGCGGTATTCCTGCGCTTCGGCCATCAGATCGGCGGGAATGTCCGACACGTCGTACTCGGCGCCCATGGTCTCGTCCTTGTACGTGATCGCCTTCATCTTCACGAGGTCGACCACGCCGCGGAACTTGTCTTCGCTGCCGATCGGCAGTTGAATGGCGACGGGATTGCCCTGCAGCTTGCTTTCAATCTGCGAGAGCGTCCGCTTGAAGTCCGCGCCGACGCGGTCCATCTTGTTGACGAAGCAGATGCGCGGAACGCGATACTTGTCCGCCTGGCGCCAGACGGTTTCTGACTGCGGTTCGACGCCGGCTACCGCATCGAACACCGCGCACGCGCCGTCGAGGACGCGCAGCGACCGCTCGACTTCGGCCGTGAAATCAACATGGCCGGGCGTGTCGATGATGTTGATGCGGATGTCACGCCAGAAGCAGGTCGTCGCGGCCGACGTGATGGTGATGCCGCGCTCCTGTTCCTGCTCCATCCAGTCCATGACGGCCGTGCCTTCGTGGACTTCACCAATCTTGTACGTAATCCCGGTGTAGAAGAGGATCCGCTCGGTGGTGGTCGTCTTCCCGGCATCGATGTGGGCCATGATGCCGATGTTCCGGGTTCGATTGAGTGGTGTCTGACGCGGCATTGCTAGCTACCGATTCCTTCTGAAACCTGATACCTGATACCTACCAGCGGTAGTGGGCGAACGCTTTGTTCGCTTCCGCCATACGATGCGTGTCCTCGCGCTTCTTCACGGCACCGCCACGCAGGTTCGCGGCGTCGAGCAGCTCGTTGGCGAGCTTCTCCTGCATCGTCTTGCCATCACCGCGCTGACGCGCGAAGCCGACGAGCCACCGGATGCTGAGCGACAGCCGGCGGTTCGGATTCACTTCCACCGGCACCTGATAGTTGGAGCCGCCGACGCGGCGCGACTTCACCTCGAGGCTCGGCTTCACGTTGTCGAGCGCCTTCTTGAACACCTTCAGCGGATCGTCGCCGGTCCGCTCCTTGATGATGTCGAAGCTCTTATAGAGGATGTGCTCGGCGGTGCTCTTCTTGCCGTCGGCCATGACGGTGTTGATGAACTTCGTTACCAACGTGCTGGCGTAGAGCGGGTCGGCGGCGAGTTCGCGTTTCGGAATTTCGCGTCTACGAGGCATATCTCTTTCCTACGATTTCGGGCGCTTGGCGCCGTACTTCGAGCGACCTTGTTTGCGGCCCTGTACGCCGACGGCGTCCAGCGTCCCGCGAACGACGTGATAGCGAACGCCCGGCAGGTCCTTGACGCGGCCGCCGCGAATGAGCACGAGCGAGTGCTCCTGCAGGTTGTGGCCGACGCCGGGGATGTAGGTGGTGACCTCGATGCCGTTGGTCAGGCGGACGCGCGCGACCTTGCGCAGCGCGGAATTCGGCTTCTTCGGCGTTTGTGTGAACACACGGACGCAAACGCCCCGCTTCTGTGGGCTGACCTGCAACGCGGGACTCTTCGTCTTGGTGACGATCTTCTTGCGTCCCTGTCGAACGAGCTGGCTGATTGTGGGCATAGCGCGTACAGGCGAAAACTCGCCTCTGCTGCTCCTGCATCAAAAAAATCGCGACACGGCTGCGAGCCGTCACAGCCGGCGCGTCGTTTCAGGCCTTGAGGTGGGTAGGGACCGACCTACGGTCGGCCCCTACGCAATCTGGCGCCTGAAACTAATGACCCTATCTGTTTGATACGCGAGGCAAACCGCATTCAGCGGCGCGTCCGCGGACTTCTTACCATGTGGTTGAGACTAGATAGGGTGTCCTAGTCCCAAGCAGAACCTGACGAATATAGCACACGGATCCGCGTGTCTTCAAACGGGACGACAGCGGTCAGCCACTTGCGTCAGCTACACTTGCTGCCCATGCAAACCACGCAGGTCGAGACCGGTTTCCGGCGTGAACTGGGGTTGTTCGACTCGACGATGGTCGTTGCCGGTTCCATGATCGGGTCGGGTATCTACATCGTGTCGGCCGCGATGGCACGCGAGCTCGGCAGTCCGGGATGGCTGCTGGTAGCCTGGATCATCACGGGAATCCTGACGATAACCGCCGCTCTCTCCTATGGTGAACTGGCCGCTATGATGCCTCATGCTGGCGGGCAGTACGTCTACCTAAGGGAAGCCTATTCGCCCCTTTGGGGGTTCTTGTATGGCTGGACCCTATTCACGGTCATCCAGACGGGAACTATTGCCGCCGTAGGCGTGGCCTTCGGACGGTTTCTGGGGATTCTGCTGCCCTGGGTCGCCGAAGACAATTACCTCGTCCCGCCAATCCACCTCTCGACCGGCTATGCGGTATCCCTTTCAACGGCTCAGCTCGTCGCCATTCTGCTGATCGCCCTTCTCACCTGGACCAATACGCGCGGCATCAAATACGGCAAGATCATCCAGAACACTTTCACAGTCACAAAGACCGGCGCGCTCCTTGTCCTGATCGCGGCTGGCGTGTTCATCGCGCGCAATTCGGCTGCCGTCTCCGCGAACTTCGGCGACTTGTGGACGCCCCGCGGCTTCGAGCCGATCGCCCCCGGGGTGTCGGCCGTGACGGCCTTCGGTGTCTTCATAGCCCTCTGCGTCGCGCAGACCGGCTCGCTCTTCTCCGCCGACGCCTGGAACAACATCACATTCACCGCCGGCGAGGTGAAGAACCCCCGGCGCGACATCCCGCTCTCGCTCGCGCTCGGGACGATGCTCGTCATCTCGCTGTATCTGCTGGCAAACGTGGCGTATTTGACAACTCTGCCGCTCGAGGCAATCCAGCAGGCGCCCGCCGACCGCGTCGCCACCGCCACGGTTAATGCGATTGCGCCGGGCCTCGGCGCGACGATCATGGCGGTGGCCATTCTCATCTCGACCTTCGGCTGCAACAACGGCCTGATTCTCGCCGGCGCACGCGCCTACTACGCAATGGCGCGCGATGGCCTGTTCTTTCGGCGAGCCGGTACACTGAACGAGGCGAGGGTGCCCGCGTGGGGTCTGGTTCTGCAATGCGTGTGGGCGATCGTGCTGGTCATTCCACGGACGTACGATGCATCGACGGGGCAGTACGGCAACCTGTACGGCAACCTGCTCGATTACATCATCTCGGCTGCACTGCTCTTCTACATTCTGACAATCGCCGCGGTGTTCCGACTCCGGACGACGAGACCCGATGTTCCGCGCCCGTATCGCACGTTCGGCTATCCGATCATTCCCGCCCTGTACATCCTCGCCGCCGCGATCATTCTCGTCGTGCTGCTGATCTATCGGCCGGCCACGACGTGGCCCGGCTTCGTCATCGTCCTGCTCGGCATCCCGTTCTTCGCGTTGTTGCGTCGCTCGGCTTCGTAACCTCTTTCGCGTGCGCGCGGCCGGCGATCCCCCAATCGCCCTCCGCTCCGGCGACGCCGCTGCTCGCCGTGGCGACGTGGAATATGCATGCCGGCCGTGGCGATCTTGCGCGGCTGCGCTACGAGCTTGCCTCGGGTGTGCTCACCGGAGGCGTGCCTTCCGATTACGTCCTGCTGCTGCAGGAGGCGGTCCAGCCAATTGATGCCGATGGTTTTTCTTTCTTCTTTGCACCCGTGCGAGGGCAGAGTGGCAACGCGGTCCTGTCCACACGACCGCTGCTGAATCCGCGCATCATCACGCTGACGCGCGAGCGTCAGCCACGCAGCGCCATCGCTGCGACGATCAGGCTGGATTCAGCGACGCTCTTTCTCGTCGATGTGCACATGGAAAACCGTCTCGGATGGTGGAAGGCGCTCTTCAGCGACAGCGCCCGCGGCGAGCAGGCATCCGCGCTGCTGCGCGAACTGCCCAGTGGCGAAGGAATTCTCGGTGGCGATTTGAATACCTGGCTGGGGCCGAACGAACCCGCCTGGCGCGCCATGCTGCAGCGGTTCCCCGATACGCCGCGCGATCCGCCGCAGCCAACCTTCCACGGTCGACTGGTGCTCGACCATCTATTCTTCGACTTGCCGGCAGGGTGGCGGGTGAGCCGCCACGTCGTCCAAGACGTGTACGGCTCAGACCACCACCCGGTTGTTGCGGTGATTAATGATTGAATCGTAACGACACTGCCATCGCTGGATGCCGTTTCCGTTCAATGTTCGCCGCGTTGCCGTACATCGCCACATCCACTGCGACCCGCGGACCGAGGTTGATGCCGACGCCCCCGGTCGGATTCCACATCTCACGCGAGTAGATACCCCCGCCGCGCACCGCGAGCGCGTCGAAACGGTACTCGTAGCCGCCGTGGAACGAATTGCCGCCGTAACCCTTCCCAGCCTCGGCCACTGCTGACCACTTGTCGGCCCGGTACCCAACGTTGCCGCGGTAATCCACCGGCAGCGTGATCCTGAGGTCGCCGATGGGCTGCGCCAGGCCGTTGAGGAAGTCACCTCCGAGAAAGAGGTTGTTCAGCGAATAGGAGGTCCGCTCCACGTTCGTCCATTTGATGCGGTTCGCGATGCCGTTGACACCGAACCCCGCGTCCCATCGATTGACGACGACGCCGATACCGACGTCAATGGCGCGGCCGGTGCCGCTCGTAGCGTGGTCCCGGGTGACAGTCATTGGCGAAATCAGCTGGGGATCGATGGTGAGCAGGCCCGTTCGATCGGTGTCCAGGCGCAGCGCCAGATTGACATCCTCGTAATCGAAGCCGCGCAGAAAGTTGTAGTTCGCGGCCAGGTAGACTCCGTCACGCTCCGAAGCCGCGGACGGAAGCGCGAACCGGGCGCGATAGCCACCCGTAAACGCCGCCGCCATCTGCCCGCGCGTCGCGGTTCCGAGGCGCATGGTCGCATTCGGTACGTAGACGTCGGTCGATGAGCCAAGAACGTCGATCAGCTGCTGATCGAAATGCACATCGGTCTGCATCGCCAGGTAAGGGCCGGCACCGACGTACACGCCCTGAAAGGCGCCGCCGGGCCCGGTCTTCACGCGGATGGTCTTGCCCCAGTTCGGCGACGCCAGTCCCTCGGCGCGCGGCTGGTTGGCGGGCGCGAGGCCCCGGTACCTGTTCAGATCGCGGCTCAACGTCGCGTTGCGGATGTCGGTGACGAAGGTGTTCAGCCCCGGGGTAGTCTGCCCGGCACTGGCGGCATCCCGGCCGAATGTGTAGTGCAGCGGCGCCGCTGCATATTCCATCGTCAGAATCACGTCGAAATTGTCTTTCGACGGGTCGAGGCGATCGAAGTCGCGAAATACCTGAATCAAACCGAACGGAAGGACGATCGACTTGTACTGACCTTCCTCCTCGATCATCTTTGACGCGAGGTTTTCACCGGTACCGGGGGAACCGAGCGCAACCTTGCGCGCATCGAACGACCAGTTCTGCGCGGATGCCTCACCGGCGACAAGCACGCACACAAACAGTAACCAACCAATTTTCCGTAGCGCCACGACAATACCTCCTGAAGCCTTACAACGTCGCTGACGCTCGGATCGATCACCGTGCGACGCGGCAGCTATCCGTGCACGCGTTCGCTGCGTGCTTTCTTGGCGAGGTCTATGAAAGCCTTCTTCAGTTCGTCCAGATCCCTCTCATCGAGCTCCTCGAGATCGAGCAGCTCGTTGCGCGCGTGGCCAATCGCGCGGATCACTTCATCGAGCTTTACCTGAAGCGCCTCGGTATCGCGGTTCTGCGTGCTCTGAATCAGGAACACCATCAGGAACGTGATGATCGTTGTGCTCGTGTTGATGACAAGCTGCCACGTGTCGCTGAAGCCGAAATATGGGCCTAATGCAGCCCACGCGACGATCACGCCACAGGCCAGCAGGAACGTGAGGGGGCGACCCGATGCGTGAGCAGTCCATTTCGTCAACCGTGTAAACCACGACGTGGATTTGGTCGGTCTCATTATGGCCGGATGCTATCATTCGCCCCATCTCGCCGATGCTTCACCGCGTCCTGCAGCTCGCCAGACGGCAAGGGATCCCGTGGCGCGACTTCGCCAGCGCGGGACTGTTCGTGTCGTTTGTCAGCCTCTGTCAGGCGGCCGTGTTCAGCGGCGCGTGGCCTCAGGTCGCGCTGACCAGCCGCATCACGTTGGCGCTTTATCTGATCGCGATTTTCGCCGCCAGCCTGCGCAGTGACCCGCGCGTGGTGACGTTCACCGGCTTGCTCGCGTCCGCGGAGTGGGTCACCCTTCTACGGATTTTCCCGGACGTCCGCATCGAACGGATCGGCATGAGCGTGGAACTTCTCGTCATTGCCGTCGCGACGATGCTGGCGTGGACGATCGCGTCGCGGGCCCGCAGCCTCGGCCTCTCCTCGATACGCGACGACCTCACTGGACTCCTCAATCGCGGCCATCTCGAACAGCGGCTTGCGACCGAGCTGATGCGCTCATCACGAAACCGCCGGCCGGTGGCGCTCGCGATCGTCGACGTCGATCAACTGCAGCGCGTCAACGACAGCGCCGGTCGCGGCGCAGGGGACGAAGTGCTGCGCGAGATCGCCGTCAGGCTGACGAAGACGATGCGCCGGAGCGACCTGTGCGCGCGCATCGGCGGCGACGAGTTCGCGCTGGCATTCGTCGATACCAGCGTGGCCGATGCCGCTGTGAAGGTCGAAGAAATCCGTCGCACTGTGTCGGCAACACCGATCTCTCTTCGCGTCCGCGCCGTGGTGACCATCACCTGCTCAGCCGGCGTCGCCGTCGCTCCACTGGATGGAGAAGATGCGAAGACGCTGCTGCGCATTGCGAACGCGCGGCTGTTCGCCGCCAAGCACGCCGGCCGGGATTGCCTGATGATCGCGGGGTAAAATCCCGTGCATGCCACTGATTGAGCCCGGCAGGAAAGCACCGGCGTTCGCGTTGAAAGATCAGACAGGAAAGGTGCACAGACTGCCCGACTATGAAGGACGGCCGGTCATCCTCTACTTCTATCCGAAGGACGACACGCCAGGGTGCACCAAAGAAACGTGCAGCTTTCAGGAGTATCTGCCGAAGTTCAAGCCAAGCAAGGCCGCGGTGCTCGGCGTCAGCATTCTCGACGAAAAGAGCAAAGCGAAGTTCGCCAGCAAGTACGACATCACTTTCCCGTTGCTCGCCGATCCCGACCACGAGGTGGCGGAGAAATACGGCGTGTGGCAGCAGAAGGCCTTCATGGGCCGGAAATACATGGGCATTGCACGAACGACTTATTTGATCGGGCCTGACGGCAACGTGCAGAAGCGCTGGGACAACGTGAACGTGAACGAGCACGCTGACGAGGTGCTCGCGGCGTTGCGTTAAAACCTTCCGGCGTCGATGTCCTCCACGAACTTCACGACGCCTTCCATGTAGGTCTTCTGATCGTCATACATCGCCAGGTGGCTGCCGTTCGGACAGAACAGGTATCGCCCGTGCTGCACGCGCTTCGACATCATCTCCATGTGCGCCGGATCCATGGTGTCGTAGCGCGCCCCGATGACGAGGGTCGGCATCGCCAGCCTTGACAGATCCTGCGTCCGATCCCATTTCTCCAGCTTGCCGCTGGCGCCCATCTCGCTCGGCCCCTGCATCGGCACGTAGATCGATTCGTTGAGGTGCTTGAACCCGCGCTGTACCGGATCCGGCCACCGATCGGCCGGCATGCGAAGGAGATGCTGCGTATAGAAGTTCGGAATCAGCAGCTCCATATAGCGCGGATCGTCGAACTTCTTCGCCGCCTCGAGCTGCTTGATTTCCGCCAGCGCCTTCTGGTCCATGGCTGGCATCAGGACATTCTTCGCGTAGTCGTTGTAAGCAGGAATGCTCGACATCATGTTCGAGATGACGAGCCCTTTGATGTTCTGCGGATACTTCAGCGCGTACTCCATCGCCAGAATGCCGCCCCACGATTGCCCAAGCAGATAGAAGTTGTCCCTGGTCAATCCGAGCGCCTGTCGAACTTGTTCCACTTCGTCGACGAAGCGGGGAACTTCCCAGAGAGACGGTTCGTTCGGCTGATCGCTGAAGAACGAACCGAGCTGGTCGTAGTAGTAGTACTCGATGCCGGCGTTCGGGAAGTAGCTGTCGAATGCCTCCATGTACTCGTGGTCGGCGCCCGGACCTCCGTGCAGCAACAGCACCTTCATGCGCGGGTTGTTGCCAACCCGCTTCGTCCACACGTGGAACATCCCTTTCGGCGTCGTGATCGGAATCACCTTCACGCCGCCGCTCAACACGTCATCGCGGCTCGAGTAATCGAGGTAGGAGCTCGCGGGCGTGGACACTGACGGCGCCGGCGGCGGTGTCCGGCCACAGGCGGCGATCACGACGGACGTTAGAAGAATGAATCGTTTCATGCCGCGAAATGGTAGCCTGACGCGCGCATGAATTCGTACCTCCACGGCGCGAGCACCACTCCGCTGATCGGCGAAACGATCGGCGAAAACCTCCGCCGGACGTGCGAGCGCTTCCCGGATCGCGAGGCGGTCGTCGTCCGATGGCAGGGATATCGTGCGACGTATCGCCAGCTCTGGGAGCAGACCACCACGCTCGCGCGCGCGTTGATGGCTTCCGGCATCGGCCAGGGGGATCGCGTCGGCATCTGGTCGCCGAACCGGTTCGAGTGGGTAATCACCCAGTTCGCGACCGCACGCATCGGCGCCATCCTCGTCAACATCAACCCCGCCTATAAGACGTCGGAGCTGCAGTACGCGCTGAAGCAGTCGGGTGTCTCGCTGCTGATTCACGCCCGGTCATTCCGTACAAGTGACTACGCGGCGATGGTCGCCGACGTGTGCCGCGACTGTCCCGACCTTCGCGAGACCATCGTCATCGACACCGATTGGAACAAACTGCTCGATCGGAGCGGCGCCACCTCGGAACGCGACCTCGCCGCACGCGAGTCGCGTCTGCAGTTCGACGATGCCATCAACATTCAATACACGTCCGGCACGACCGGATTTCCGAAGGGCGCGACGCTCTCGCATCACAACATCCTGAACAACGGCTACCTCGTCGGCGAGATGATCAAGTACACCGAGCAGGATCGTGTCTGCGTCCCGGTGCCCTTCTATCACTGCTTCGGCATGGTGATGGGCAACCTCGCATGCAGCTCGCACGGTGCCTGCCTGGTCGTACCGGCCGAAGCCTTCGATCCGCTGGCCACGCTCGAAACGATTGCCGCCGAACGCTGCACGTCGTTGTACGGTGTGCCGACGATGTTCATCGCGCAGCTGGCGCATCCGCGCTTCAAGGAGTTCGACCTCGGCTCGCTGCGCACCGGCATCATGGCCGGCTCGCCGTGCCCTGTCGAAGTGATGAAGCAGGTGCAATCGTCGATGCACATGCCGGAAGTGACGATCTGCTACGGTATGACCGAGACGTCACCCGTCTCGACGCAGAGCAGCTGGGACGATCCGCTCGACCGCCGCGTATCAACGGTCGGCCGTGTGCATCCGCACGTCGAGATCAAGATCGTCGATCCCGAGTCGGGCGCCATCGTGCCACGCGGAACGCCCGGCGAGCTCTGCACGCGTGGTTACAGCGTGATGCTCGGCTACTGGGGCAACGAGGAGGCAACACGCGAAGCCATCGATGCCGCAGGCTGGATGCATACCGGCGATCTCGCCACCGCCGACGACGCGGGTTACGTCAACATCGTCGGCCGCATCAAGGACATGATCATCCGCGGCGGAGAGAATGTGTATCCGCGGGAGATCGAAGAGTTTCTCTACACGCATCCTGCCGTGCTCGACGTGCAGGTGATCGGCGTCCCCAGCGAGAAGTACGGTGAAGAAGTGATGGCGTGGGTGAAGCGTCGTCCGGGCACCGATGTCGGCGCCGACGAGCTGGCCGCGTTCTGTCGCGGGCGCATTGCGACGTTCAAGATTCCGGCGCACTGGAAATTCGTGAACGAGTTCCCAACAACGGTCACCGGCAAGGTGCAGAAGTTCCGGATGCGCGAGATGGCCGTGGCCGAGCTCGGCCTACAGATCGCGGCAACGCAGCGAACCGCGTAAACTTCCCCCATGAAGCTCCCCGCCATGGTGTTGGCGGTGACGGCGCTCCTTTCGGCTACGTTTGCGTTCGCACAGTTCGGACGCGGCGGCAACATCAGCGTTTCTGCGCGCACGGCGCGCCCCACCAGCTTTGACGGGCGTTTCCACTACTGCCGCGGGATGTACCGAATGAATCCGAACGGGGACGGCGGCAGCTGGATGACGGATTACCCCCTCGCGGATATCGACCTCTCGATTCGACTCGCGGAGCTGACGAAGATGCGAGTCGCATTCGACTCACCGGGACAACCGCAGCATCTGATCATCCCGCTCACCGGTGAGGAGCTGTTTCAGTGCCCGATGATCATGATGCAGGAGGTCGGCCGCCTGTTCTTCAACGACGAGGACGCCGCTCGCTTCCGCAACTACTTGCTGAAGGGCGGCTTCCTCTGGGTCGACGACTTCTGGGGCTCATATGCGTGGGACAGCTGGGCAACGCAGATCCGGAAGGTGTTCCCGGCAGGCGACTATCAAATCGTCGATCTGCCGCCGGCACATCCGATCTTCCACACGATGTTCGAGCTGAAAGCCGTGCCGCAGATCCCCGGCATCGGCTACTGGCGCGGCAGCGGCGGGGGCACGTCCGAACGCGGCACCGACAGCGCGCAGGTGCACGCGCGCGGTATCTCCGATCGCACCGGACGGCTGATGGTGCTGATGACGCATAACACGGACGTCAGCGATTCATGGGAGCGCGAAGGAGAAGATCCGCGTTACTTCTATCGCTTCTCAGTTGAAGGGTACCAGGTGGCGATGAATGTTCTGATTTATGCGATGACCCATTAATACTCTCGGCGCGACCCGTTCGCGGGCGATCCCGAGAGGCTCGCGCGCTTCGAGCTCGAAGCGCAGCTGCTCACTCACGGGCGCCGATCAAATAGTCATATCGCCCGTCGCGGTACTCGCGAAATAACTAGTTGATCGTCGGCTAATCGCCCTTGAGCAGCCGCTGCCGCGCCTTGTCCACGTCGCGCTGAAACACGAACAGGTTGTCCGCGTTGCCCATCGGGTCGGTGAAGTTGTACTGCTTGCCGCCCTTGATCTTCACCTTCAGGTTCTTCTCGAGATAATCAACCTGAAAGACGTCGAGGTTCGTCAGCGTGACACTGAACGCATCGCCCTTGTTCGTCGTGTCGTAGCGCAGTCCCTGTGGCGTCGCGATCAGCGTGCCGCGACAGGAACCGATGCCGTGCTTGTGGATGACCTCCGCCTTCGCGTCGAGCCTCACTTCCTTGAACCGCACCATCACATCGCGCGGCCCTGGCTCGATGTCGATCGACTGTGCGTACTGGTCGTAACCCGGCGCCGACACGTTGATCTGGTGGGTCCCCGGCTTCACCTCCGTCGTCGTCACCGGCGCGGCGCCGATGAACTGGCGATCGACGAAGACCTGCGCGCCGGGCACATCGCTGTCGACGTGGAGCGTCACGAGATCGACAGGCGCCGCCGGTGCTGCAGCGGGCGGCGGTGCCGCGGCGGCCCTCGCAGGTGGCGCAGCGCGACGCGTCACGGGTGGCGCGTCAACAGGTGGCGGTTCAGGCGCGGTCGCCGGTGGCGTTGTGACGACAGGCGCTGGAGCGGACGCGGCAGGAGTCACCGGCTGCGGTTTCGAACGCGAGAGGATGTAGAAGCCGACGCCGCTGACAACCAGCAGCACGACGAAGACGACGAGGATGATCTGACGGTTCACGGCTGGAAAATACTAACTCGACCGTATGTCAGGTACTTCGATAATCCGAATTTGGGCTGTCGGCGGCGGGTTCTCAACCGCCTTCACCAGCGCGTTGACCATCTGCGACAGTGTCACCAGACCGAGTCGCCGTACGGCGTCGCGCTTCGATGGAATCAGGCCCGCAATCGCGTAGAACGGAATCAGCAGATACGGCCAGCGGTGGCCCGGACCCAGCACATACCACGGCCGCAGGATTGTCGCCGTGAGAGCTGCGTCCGCGATCGCGCGCTCACCGGCCGAGCGCGCGTCGATGTATGCCTTCATTACCGGCGCTGGGTGTGCAACGCTGACGTAGACGAGATGCGCAGCGCGCGCCCGGCGCGCCGCTTCCACCGACGCCAGGATCGACGCAAGGTCCACGCGCTTGAACTCGGCCGCTTTCGACGGTGAGGGATGCGGCGTGCCAACGAGGTGCACGATCGTGTCGGACGGCAGAACGGCCGCAGCAAACGTCGACGCGTCGAGCGCATTGCCGACGACCCTCGTCACGCCGGCAGGCGGGCGACCTGCGGCGGCGGGCCGAACCAGCGCGCGCACACGATGACCGCGAGGTGCAAGCGCGTCGATGAGCCGCCGGCCGATGTAGCCGGTTGCCCCGGTAATAAAAACGTCGCGTGGAATAGGCCAGATAGTACACTCGCCCGCATGAAGCGCCGGGTATCCCGGCTTCTCGCACCTGCGATCGCTTTCGCGCTGCTGTGCGCCGCCGTAAGCGTCGAGGCGCAGTTCCGCGGCCGCGGCGGGTTCGGCTTCGGCGCGCGCACCGCCTCGGCTAAAGATTTCGACGGCAGCTTCCACTTCTGCCGCATCGTGTTCCGCAATTCGATCCAGGGCGATGGCGGCGGCTGGAGCGTCGATTACCCACGGGCCGACATCAACTTCTCGATTCGTCTGTCGGAACTCACGAAGACGCATGTCAGCCGCGACGCGAGCGGTGAACCGAATCACCTGCTGGTGCGACTCACCGACAAGGAGCTGTTCGACTGTCCGTTCGTGATGATGACCGAGCCTGGCGGCGCCGGATTCGACGACCAGGAAGCCGCAGCTCTACGCCTCTATCTCGAAAAGGGCGGGTTTCTCTGGGCCGACGACTTCTGGGGCGAGTACGCGTGGAGCTGGTGGGTAGGCCAGCTGCGCAAGGCGCTCCCCGCGGCGGAGTTTCCCATTTTTGATCTACCGCTCGACCATCCCATGTTCCACACGCAGTTCGAGGTGAAGAAGGTGCCGCAGATCCCCTCGATCAACTTCTTCTTCGGCGGGCGCGGCACATCCGAGCGCGGCGCCGACAGCGCCGTGCCGCACGCGCGCGGCATCGCCGACAAGAAGGGGCGCCTGATCGTCCTCATGACGCACAACACCGACTTCGGGGATTCGTGGGAACGTGAGGGCGACGATGCGACGTACTTCGTCAACTTCGGGCCCGACGGCTATGCCTTCGGGATTGACGCCGTGCTCTACGCCCTCACGCACTGACTACTGGCGCTTTTCGGCGTCGCGAGCCCGTTTTTCCAGCATGAACAGCGTGATGAAGATTCCAGCGAGTACGAGTGAGCTGAGGAATGCGATCGTTTCCAACGAGGTCTTCCTGACTTGTCCCTGCGTCTACGTTACCGCACCATCATAACAGTCATCATCGCGGCCCTGTTCGGCGCCATTTACATCCCGGCGCTCGGACACGGGTTCGTGAAGGATGATTTCCGGTGGATCGCAGCAGCCGACGTGCATTCGCCATCGGATGTTGCGCGCATCTTCTCGACTGACCTCGGCTTCTATCGTCCGCTCGTCACGCTCTCCTTCGCGTTCGATCGAAACGTCTGGGGTCTCGACGCGCGCGGCTACGCTCTGACGAATGTGCTGCTGCTCGCGGCCAATGCCACCCTCCTGTTTCTGCTCGTGCGGATCCTCGAGTTGCCTCGCGACGCAGCCCTCGTTGCAGCCGCCGTCTGGGCGTTCAATTTCCATGGCATCAACATGGCGCTGTTGTGGACGAGCGGCCGCACCGCGCTGCTCCTTTGTCTGTTCGCACAGGCGAGCGCGCTGCTTTTTCTCCGCGCGACACGCTGGAGCGGCCTGCTCGCCGGCGTGCTCGGCCTCCTCGCTATGTTGTGCAAGGAAGAAGCGGTCATGCTGCCGCCGCTGTTCGTCGCGCTCTCATTGCTGGTCGCACGGGAGCCGCGAACGTTGCGCGCGGCCATCCTCAATACATGGCCGCTGTGGGTGGCCGCGGCCATCTATGCGGTCGCGCGGGCAAAGAGCGGCGCGTTCGGTATATCCGACGCGCCCGATTACTACCGCCTGACATTCGATCCAGAAGCCGTGCTGAAGAACGTCTTCGAGTACCTGGATCGCGGCGCCACATTCGCAGTCGTTGTGTCGGCCTTGTTCTGGCTTGCGGCACCGTTCAGGGCGCCGCTCGCCGATGACGAGCGCCGCGCGATTCGGATCGGCATCGCCTGGTTCATCGCACTGTACGCGGTGACGGTGTTCGTGCCAGTTCGATCGAGTCTGTACGCGGTGGCTCCCTCCATCGGCGTCGCGCTCATTGCGGCTACGTCTGCGGCACGCACGGCTCGCATGGCGCCACGCCGCTTCGCCCACATCGCCTTCGCGATGATCGTTGTCGTCGCAATACTGATTCCGGTCTACCGCTCGCGCAATCACGGATTAGTGGAGCCCGCCGATCTTGCAGCGCGGTCGCTTTCCACGATTCAGGCGGCCGCCCGGCTGGATCCCAGCGTGCGTGAGGTGATCCTCGTGGACGACCCACAGGCGTCGGTGACGCTGGACAGCGCGTTTGGCGCGCTCTTTCCCGACGCGCTGCATCTGTTCGTCGGACCTGGGGTGGAAGGCAGCATCGTCGGGAAGACGATGCCGCGCGGCGAGGGGCTCGTCTTCGAGCTGCGGGACGGTTACCTGGCGCGAATCAGCGGCAACCCGGCCGAGAGCAGCGCGTCCCACTCCGGCTGACGCTGCACGTCGGCGAGCGGCTTCGGGTCCGATGGAGAGGGCGGGTGCCGCGTGATCACCAGATGCCACCATCCGACGTCGTGCCACGCGCCGGCCTTGAAGCCTATGCCGCGATAAACGACGAGCGGCAGGAATCCCAGCCGCTCATGCAGGGCGACGCTGCGCGCGTTCGGCAGCGTGATGCCTGCGTAGGCGTTGACGAACCCCTGCGCGCCGAGAATCGCAAACAACGAGGTGTAGAGTCCGCGCGCAACGCCCATGTGCTGGTAAACGGGGTGCACGTACACGGACGTCTCCACACACCACTGATACGCCGCGCGCAGCCGGTGGCCCGTCGCATATGCGTAGCCGGCCACCACGCCGCAGTCGCACACCAGCCACGGATACATCTCCATCGTTTCCGCCATGCGCGTGCGCATCGCGTCCGCGCCCGGCGGCTGCGCTTCAAACGACACCGCGCTTCCATCGACGTACGGCGCGTAGATGTCGGCAATCGCGGCGGCGTCCGAAGCACGCCCCAGACGGATGCTCGTCGACTTCTGCTCCTGCATCATTCCGCGCCGAACTGCTGGACAAACGCGTCGAGCGCGAGAGGCAGCGGAGGCCGCAGCGCTGTCCCCGCAAACGAGGCGGCGAGCGTACGCGCGAGGCGGCCCTCACGCTTGTAGTGGCGGCCGCCGCTCAACGCGAACAGCTCCGCGCACAAACGCGTCGCCTCCTGCGTCACGTATGTTTTTGTGCGAAGCGCGCGCGCCGCGTACGAGGGACCGGCACCGGGACGCCACTCGCGCGCGGTCTCGTGCAGGTACGCGCGCGCAGCCTCCTCGCGCATGCGCGCTTCCGCCAGGCGCAAGCGCAGGGCCGGCGATTCGGGTGAAGGCGTGGAGAGCTCGCGCCGAATGGCGGCCGCGCATCCGAGCGGAATCGCCGCGAACAGCGCGAACCAGTACGTCAACGGCTGCACGATCTCGATGAAGTTCGGAAATCCAAAGATGCCTTCGGCCGCGGCCGACGTGTACTTCACCGTGTGGCTCTCGGTCGAGCGCATGCCGAAGCCATCCCAATCATTCATGATGTGCACGCCTGGCATCGTCGGCCGCACGAAAAAGAACTCGACAACGCCGGCGCCTGGCAGATCCTCTTGGTCGACCTTCGCCGTGGAGAAGAACATGCCCGCGTGCCGGCCGAACGACGCAAGGATCTTCTCTCCCGTGAGCTCGAACGTGCCGTTTCGACGTTGCGCGATCGTCTTCGTCGCATCGAGCGATCCGCCTGCGCCCTTCTCCGAGTTGCAGGCGGCGTACAGCGTCCCTGCGCGATAGTCCGCGGCAACCCGCTCGATCTGCCCGGCCCACGCGCGTCGATGTTCGGCGGGCGCGACGTCAGGGCCCGCCGAGCACACACCCGCGAGGCCAAATGGCATTGCCGCGAGGAGCGCGGTCGATGGGGACGCCGAAGCAATTGTCTCGATGGCATCAACGGCGTCGAGCAGCGAACAGCCGCTGCCGCCCAGCGCCTCCGGGAACGGCGCGCGAATAACGCCGCCGGCCACAAGATCCGCGATGTTTTCCGCGGGGTAGCGCTCGGGATCGGCTGCCTCGCGCTCGCCAAGCTTCGGCGCAAGCGCGCGGACGGCGTCGGCCAGCGTGCTAACCACGGCCGATCCAGGGCATCTTGGTCGCCATCAACGTCATGAATTGCACATTCGTGTCGAGCGGCAGGTTGGCCATGTAAACGACCGCACGGCCGACGTGAGCGGTATCGATGGTGGGTTCCGGCACCACCTGGCCGTTCGGCTGCAGGACCCCGAGCGGCATCTTCGCGGTGAGCTCGGTCGCCGCGTTGCCGATGTCGATCTGGCCGCAGGCGATGTCGTGCGCCCGGCCATCGAGCGACGTGGACTTCGTCAAGCCTGTCATCGCATGCTTCGTTGCCGTATACGCGACCGAATGCGGACGCGGCGCATAGGCGGAAATCGATCCGTTGTTGATGATGCGGCCGCCACGCGGCGTCTGCGCCTTCATCATGCGCATCGCCTCCTGCGTGCACAGGAACGCCCCGTTCAGGTTTGTGTCAACGACGCTCTTCCACTGTTCGAAGGAAAGGTCTTCGATTGGAATCGGCGGTGTGCCGATGCCTGCGTTGTTGAAGAGGACGTCAAGGCGGCCGAATTGATCCTTGGTTTTCGCAAACAGCACGCGAACCGACTGCGGATCTTTCACGTCGGTCGCCACCGCGAGGCATCGCGATGCTCCGTCGCCCGCGGCCTTCACGGCCGCAGCGAGCAGCTCCATGCGGCGTCCGGCGAACACCACGTTATATCCATCCTCAACGAGCGCGAGCGCGACAGCTTTGCCAATGCCGGTTCCTGCTCCTGTGACAATCGCAACCCTCATTTCCCCTCGTGGCTCGTGAACATAATGGTGGGCTTGCCATCGGCGCCGACATACCCGCGCCCCATGCCTGTGGTATTGAACGACATCATGACATTGCCGCGTGCATCGAGGCCGATGACGCCTCCTTCACCGCCGATCGGCTTGAGCGTGCGCTGCACGATCTCGTCCGCCGCAGCCTGAATCGACATGTTTCTGTACTGCACCCGCGCACAGATATCGTGCGCGACGGTGTAGCGAATCCAGAACTCGCCTATGCCCGTTGAAGAAACCGCGCAGCTCTGATTATTGGCGTACGTGCCGGCGCCGATGATTGGCGAGTCGCCGATGCGACCGAAGCGTTTATTCGTAATACCGCCGGTCGATGTTGCGGCCGCCAGGTTCCCCTGCTTGTCGAGCGCCACGGCACCAACGGTTCCGTGATGATCGTCCGCTTGCGCTGCCTTCTTCTCCGCGGCGAGTGCATCCTGCAGGGCTTTCCATGCGCGGTCCGTGTAGAAGTACTTCTGGTCGACGAAGTCGATGCCGCCCTGTTCCCTGGCGAACGCTTCTGCGCCTTCACCCGCAATCATCACGTGCGGTGACTTGTCCATCACCAGTCTCGCGAGCTTGATTGGATTCTTGATGTGCTTCAACCCTGCAACCGCACCCGCCTTCATCGTGCGGCCGTCCATAATCGAGGCGTCCAGCTCGTTCGTCCCTTCGTGCGTGAAAACGGCGCCCTTACCCGCATTGAACAGGGGCGAGTCCTCGAGGATGACGATCGCTGCCTGCACCGCGTCAACGCTCGCTCCGCCCTTGTCCAGTACGCGGTAACCAGCCATCAGCGCATCATTCATCGCGGCCTGCATCGCATCCTTCCGCTCGGCGATGCCGGCAATCGTGAAGTTGCCAGCGCCGGTGTGAATGACGAGACCCCACGTCGGCGCCGGCGGCGGCGTTTGTGCCTGCGCGGCCGCGCTGGGCGCGGGCTGCGAGCACGCGTACGCGTTCAGTAACGCCAGAAGAACGAAATACGTGCGTCGTAACATAGGAGCCGAAGATCTTAGCGCGACCGGATCTCGTACAGGGCGCACCTTTTTACCTACTGATTCGCAACTCGGATGTTTGCCTCGAGAACATGCGGCGCGAATTTGCAGGTAAACCGCCGCGCGGCTCATCGAGCCTACAGGAACGAGCCTTGCCGTACCAGCGCAGACTCCCGTCCCCTGGAGGAAGCGATGATCGTCCCTCGGTATTTCCTTACCTTTCTTGCTTGCGTGCTTACCGCTTTCGTCGTCGCCGCGTGCGGCGGTGAGGGCACGTTTTCGTCGCCCGTTGGACCGTCCTCGTCCGCCGGTGCGACGATCTCGGGCACGATCAGCGGCAGCGCTGTTTCGACGCCGCGGATCCTTGATTCGGGTTCGTTCAGCTTGATGGACGCGCGAGGCGTGACGGTGTCGGTGGCGGGTACCGGCATCTCCACGACCGCAGATAACGGCGGGAAGTTCACGTTGATCAACGTCCCGACTGGCACGGTGCAATTGAACTTCACCGGCCCTGGTTCCAACGCAACCGTGACACTCACCGGCGTCGGACCTGACGACAAGGTCCAGATCGCTGTAACCGTCAACGGCAACAGCGCGCACGTCGATTCGGAGCATCACTCCGCGCCGGCGAACAACAAGCGCGAGTTCCAGGGACGTATCACCTCGATCGACTCCTCGGCCAAGTCGTTCCAGATTCGCGGCCTCACGGTAAAGACGACCGCAACCACGATCATCCGTCACGGCAGCAAGACGGTTCAGTTCTCCGACCTGAAGGTTGGTGATCATGTCGAGGCGCGCGGCACGATGGATGGCTCAACCCTGACTGCCACCGAACTAAAGGTCGAGAGCGAGGGCGAAGATGACGATCATGGCAACGACGCCGACGATGATCGCGGCGACGCGGGTCAGGCCGAAGTGAGCGGCGTCGTCTCCGGATCGACGGGCACGTGCCCGGCTGTGACGTTTACCGTCGGAGCAAGTGCAAAGGTGACGGTCACCAAGGACACCGTGTACGAGGACACCTCCTGTGCGGCTGCGACGAAGAACGGCGCAAAGGTGGAAATAAAGGGAACCAAGGCGAGCGATGGAACGATCACTGCGACGCGCGTCGAAATCGACGACTAGCTGGGAACGGCACTCCGGTGGCGATCAAGCCACCATGCCCACAGGAGAATGACTGCCGCGCCCGCCGTCCCCGTGACAACAACTGCGTTGATGCTCGGGGGCGGCGGGCCGATTCCAGCGGCCAGGTAGGCCACCAGCAAGAACCCCGCGAACGCGGGCAGCGCATTGCGTCCAATCGAGTCGCGGGGTCGGGTTATCCGCGCGTAGATCCACACGCCCGCAGCAAACATTACTGTCTCGACGGTGATCGTGGCGGCGACAGAGTTCCACAAGCCGAGACCCAGCTTCGCACCACCCGGGTATAAGGGCATGTCTGGACGGTGAGTAATCCAGTCAAGCAGCCAATGGCTGACGACCAGAGCAGCGACAACGATGAAGGCGCGGCGATCGCCGGTGGTGAACGCGCACAGCAGACCGAACAGCACGCCCCAGATGCACAACATCAGCAATGAGTGCGAGTAGGGATAGGAGACGAAATCAAGCGGGGTGAATGCGGTGATACCAGGCGCGATGCGCACCTGCTCGACACCAACAGCCACCAGTAGAGGCCACATCAGATCGGCAAGCTGCGCGGCTGCAAACAAGGTCACCAACGACAACCGCGGAGCGGCGCGCTTCGCGGCGAAGCCCAGGGCGAAGTGCCCGATGAACATTCGCCGCGAATGGTAACGCGGATGCGGTTACTTGCGATCGCCGGCCGGCGGCAGCTTCTTCCCGTTGCCTGTCGTCGGCACAATCGGCTGCGCAGTCCGGTTCGGCGTCGGCTCGACCTTGCCGACGCGATGCACGCTGCCGGAGTCCACGGTCTTACCGCCATCCGTCATCGCCTGGTAATACATGTCGTCTCCGATAATCTCGACGACCATGAAGGTGTAGCCGGTATCAAAACCCGCCGCTTCGAAGTCGGCCGGTTTGATGTTGCCCTCACGCAGTTTGGCGGAGCTGCCAGTGATGAAGTACGCAATCCCCTTCTGCGGCTTGATGCGCTCGTAGAAGTGCTCGTGACCGGTCAACACGACGTTGATGCCGTACTTCACGAACAGCGGTTCAAGCTGCGTGCGCAGCGTCTCGTCGGAGCCGTGCGTCTCGCCCGACGAGTACGGCGGGTGATGGAAGAATGCGATCTTCCACTCCGAGCCGCTCATCTTCAGCTGGTCCTCGAACCATTTCAGCTGCTTGTCGTCCATGTACGTGCTGTCGAGCGCGTAGAAACGGACGCCGTCAGCCGGTTTGAAGGAGTAATAGCGCTCGCCGTTCATGTTGAACGGCTTGTAGAACCGCTCGCTCGGGTCGTCATGGTTGCCAAGCGCGGCGTAGAACTTGATACCACCGTCCAGCAGCGGTTTATACGGCGTCGAAAACTTGTTCTCGAAGTCTTTCGACGAGTTGCCGCCGTAGATGTTGTCGCCGACCATAATCACGAACTCGAACGGAAACTGCGAGCGGGTTGCGGCCAGCTGCTTCGCAACAGCCAGCTGGTGTTTGTCGCCCGTGCCCGTGTCGCCGATGACGGCAAACTTGATGGAGCCTGCCTTGTTCGGAAGGATCACCTTCCCGGCCGGCACGCTCTGCGGCGCTGGCGCAGCAGCGACGGGCGTTTGCGCAGCCACCTGCGTTTGAGCGGTGACCGACGCCTCGGGCATCGCGCAAGCGACCGCCACCGGAATCAGCACGAAGAGAAATACGCGGCGCATGATCTACCTCCGCCTCACTGAATCGCGTTCGGCACGAAGTCGACGATGATGTTCGCGTCGATGTCGCGGATGATCAGGTTCTTGCCAACGATGCGGTATTCGAGCTGTTCGGGCAGCTTGGGCAGGTTCATCAGCACCTGCGGCGGTGTGGACGGCAACGGCGTGTCGGGCGGGTACGTCGCGTTCACCTTCAGCACGACAGGCTTGCCGCCCTCCTCCTTCCGTTCCTCGCTGTTCTCCTTCAGTTCATCCTTGACATCGGCTTTGACCGCCTTCGCGCTTCCAGACGTACCTTGCGCCGACGGACCTTGCACGACGGGATACATCAATCGCCGGAACTTGTTCCGGATCTCAGGCGTCATGATGTCGCCCTGCTTCGCGTTCGCTCGGGCAGCGCGGATCTTCGCGCCAAGCGACTCCTGCGCGTGTTTGATCTGCGCGGGATCGTTGGTCTCCTTCAGCGCCGGGGCATCCTTCGCGGCTTCTTTGTGAATCGCCAGATAGGCATCGACCCGTTTCTGGAAGTCAGCGAGGACGAGGGCATCGGGATTGGCGTTCTCCTCGGCTGCCTTTTGTTTTGTCGTCTCTGAAATCTGCGGCTTGGGTGGTTTAGGCGCCGCCTGCTGCGCCAGCGCCGGGGCAGCGCCGGTCGCGCATAGCAGTGCCAGCGCTCCGATCGAGCGGATGACCTTCATCGCCTGGTTCCTCCAATTTGACGGAGGTTTCACGAAGTGTGCCGGGCGAGCTCGACCTTATCCGCAGGAATCGATGTTGCCGAAATGATCTACTTCGCGCGTCCACCCTTCCTGGCCGAGAGCGTTACGTACCTTGGCCCACCACACGATGTGCGGTTGTTCGACGACCTTGAGTGCGCATTCGTCGGAGCTCTGCTTATTGCCGGTGCAATAGCCTTGGTTGGGGATGTACTGCTCGTCCGTAATGCCGTTGACCCAGATCTTCCAGTCGCTGCCGACATTGCGCAGCAGATAGATCGGCTCGCCCGCTGCGACGGTGATGTGCTTGTTGCCGACGCTCACTTGCCGGTTGGCTGTGGCGCGACCTACGTTGGTTGTGGTCACCACACCCGTGAGCGCCGTGACGGTGTCGCCGAGCGCCACGTGGAATGCGATCGGCGAGTCGTCTTTGCGATCGGTGTGGAGATCGGTATCCCAGTCGACGCTCCATTCGCGGTACGTGCAGCACTGGAACGGACATGCGCCGGCTTCGTCGTACGGAGTCGGGGGGCCCGCCTGCCTCGTACGGCCACACGCGGACAGCGCGATGACGAGGAGAACGACGCTTCGCTTCACTGGCACATAACCGGCCGCGGCATCGGAAAATGCCATCGACGATT
>Ga0310811_10002292_pt1 | contig 23864 bp, 26 predicted proteins | sample YCmetagenome_FD_207642 | JGI IMG/M metagenome (GOLD analysis project Ga0310811, IMG submission 207642) | Soil microbial communities from experimental microcosm in Duke University, North Carolina, United States - YC | ecosystem: Engineered > Artificial ecosystem > Soil microcosm > Unclassified ... | reverse complement strand
GCGACCCGGGAAACGGAACCCCGAGTCGCGGCGCGAGGTCCGTCTCAGGGCCTTGCGCGAGCTCACCTCCGGGATGGCCGCGCGCGCCCACGCCGCGACCCCGCCGCTGTCCGCCGACCCGCGCTGCCCCGGCCGCCTTGCCGCCCTGCTGCGCGATCACCTGCCCGGCACCGGCAATCCCTACTGACCGGCCGGGCCGGCGACGTTGACCGGGGCTCGAGCAGGTCGACCCCGTCCGCCCGGGAGCGATCGGCTGGCGTGGCAGCGGCTGCGCCGCGGCCGGCGCTACGGGCTGAAATGGTGGCGTGCCATCCGTGGCGAGGTTGTTTGAGCGCCGCCGGATTGGTTAGGGGCGCGGAGGGAGGTGTTGGTGCGGACCGAGGCCAAAGTATTCGGAGTCATAGCCCTGTTTCTGCTGTCCGCGGCGGGGGTCTACTGGTGGTGGACCGGCGTCGGGGCGGCCGCGCACCCGGAGTATTCGGGCACGCTGACGCTCGGCTTGTCGGGCGTGATGAGCCTGCTGTGTGCGGGCTACTTCTGGCTGGTCGCGCGCCGCATGCCGCTGCGGCCGGAGGACCGGGCAAACGCGGAGATCGCCGAGGGCGCCGGGGCGGTGGGGTTCTTCGCGCCGTCCGGGTTCTGGCCGTTCGGCATCGCGGTGTCGGTCGCCGCCGGCGCCGTGGGCGTCGCGGTGGGGCAATGGTGGCTGCTGGGCGCCGCCACCATCGCCACGCTGCTCGCCATCGCGGGGCTGACCTATGAGTTCTACGCCGGCGTGCCGGAGTCGCGGTGAGGCGGCGGCGCCCGAGGGTCATCCGGGTGGCCGGCGGCCTCGACGAGCGCTTCCAGGCCGCCACGCCGCTGCGGCGCGCGGTGAACAAGGTGTTCCCGGACCATTGGTCGTTCATGCTGGGCGAGCTCGCGCTGTACTCCTTCGTCGTGCTGGTGCTGACCGGCACCTTCGTGGCCCTGTTCTTCGACCCGTCGATGCGCGAGGTGTCCTACGACGGCTCCTACACCCCGTTGCGCGGGATGCCGATGTCGGCGGCGTACGACTCCACGCTGAACATCACCTTCGACGTACGCGGCGGGCTGCTCGTGCGCCAGATGCACCACTGGGCGGCGGACCTGTTCGTGGCCGCGATCGTCGTGCACATGGCGCGGATCTTCCTCACCGGGGCGTTCCGCAAGCCGCGCGAGGCCAACTGGGTCATCGGCATCGTGATGTTCTGGCTGGCCTTCATCGAGGGCTTCGCCGGCTACTCGCTGCCCGACGACGGGCTGTCCGGCACCGGCCTGCGCATCGCCGCGTCCATCGTCGAGTCAATGCCCGTGATCGGCACGTGGGCGTCCAGCGCCCTGTTCGGCGGCGAGTTCCCGGGTGAGGTGATCATCGGCCGGCTGTACATCGTGCACGTCCTGCTGGTGCCGGGCGCCCTGGTCGCCCTCATCAGCGTGCACCTCGCGCTGATCGTGAAGCAGAAGCACACGCAGTGGCACCGGCCGGAGCACGCCAACGAGAACGTGGTCGGTGAGCGGATGGTGCCGGGCTTTGCGGGCCGCTCGACCGGCCTGGCACTGATCGTCTTCGCGGTGGTGGCCGCGCTCGGCGGGCTGGTGCAGATCAACCCGCTGTGGCTGTTCGGGCCCTACGAGGCCGCGGTGGTCTCCTCCGCCAGCCAGCCCGACTGGTACGTCATGTTCCTCGACGGCGCCCTGCGTCTCATGCCGCCGTGGGAGGTGCGCGCCTTCGGCTACACGCTGTCCCCGGTCTTCTGGCCCGGCGTCGTGCTGCCCGGCGTGCTGACCATGCTCGCCGTTGCGTACCCGTTCGGCAGCGCCTGGCGCCACCGCGAGCAGGGCGCGCAGAACCTGCTGCAGCGCCCCCGCGACGCGCCGACCCGCACCGCCGCGGCGGCCATGGCGGTCACGTTCTACCTGGTCCTGGCCGTCTCGGCGGCCAACGACCTCATCGCCGACAAGTTCCACATCAGCCTCAACGCGCTCGTCTGGGCCGGGCGCATCGCCGCGGTGCTCCTGCCGCCGCTGGCGTTCTACGTCGCCCGCCGCCTCTGTCTCGGTTTCCAGCAGCGCGACCGGGTGCGCCTGGCGCACGGGGTCGAGACGGGCCTGGTCATCCGTACCCCGGAGGGGGAGTACCGCGAGATCGAGCAGCCCCTCGCCCCCGCCGACCGGCTGCCGCTGCCGTACGCGGGCTGGGCCGTACCGAAGCGCATGCAACGCCTCGGCGTGGCCCAACCGGCCGCCCCGGAGGCCCAAAAGGCGCTGCCGGCCCCGAAACAGGAACTGGAGAGCGTCGATGACTGAGCGCGCGGTCCTGCCCGTCGACCCGGTGCACGCCCCGAGGCTGCCCGGGCCGCTGCGGCGCACCGCACCTGGGAGCCGGGTCGTCGAGTTCCTGGGCACCACCGACGCGAAGCAGATCGGCGTGCTGTACCTGGTGACGTCCTTCGGCTTCTTCATCGTCGGCGGCCTGCTGGCACTGCTGATGCGCGCGGAGCTCGCCCGGCCCGGGCTGCAGTTCCTGTCCACCGAGCAGTACAACCAGTTGTTCACCATGCACGGCACGATCATGCTGCTGCTGTTCGCCACGCCGCTGGTCTTCGGCTTCGGCAACTACCTGGTGCCGCTGCAGATCGGCGCCGCCGACGTCGCGTTCCCGCGGCTCAACGCGCTGGCCTACTGGCTGTACCTCACCGGCGGCCTCGTCACCATCGGAGGCTTCGCGAGCCCGGGCGGCGCCGCCGACTTCGGCTGGTTCGCGTATGCGCCGCTCAACGCCCAGATTAACTCGCCGGGCGTGGGCGCCGACCTGTGGATCATGGGCCTGGCCGTCTCCGGCGCCGGCACCGTGATCGGCGCCGTCAACATGATCACGACGGTGATCACGCTGCGCGCGCCCGGGATGACGATGTTCCGGATGCCGATCCTGACCTGGAACACCTTCGTCACCGCGCTGATGGTGCTCTTGGCGTTCCCGGTGCTCACCGCGGCGCTGCTGGTGCTGGAGGCCGACCGCAAGCTCGGCGCGCACGTCTTCGACGCGGACAACGGCGGTGCGTTGCTGTGGCAGCACCTGTTCTGGTTCTTCGGCCATCCCGAGGTATACATCGTGGCGCTGCCGTTCTTCGGCATCGTCACCGAGATCCTGCCGGTCTTCTCCCGCCGCCCGGTCTTCGGCTACAAGGGCCTCGTCAGCGCGACCATCGCCATCGCCGTGTTGTCCATGAGCGTGTGGGCGCACCACATGTTCGTCACCGGCAACGTGCTGCTGCCCTTCTTTTCGTTCCTGTCGTACCTCATCGCCGTGCCGACCGGCATCAAGTTCTTCAACTGGATCGGCACGATGTGGCGCGGCCAGCTGACGTTCCCGACGCCGATGCTGTGGTCGATCGGCTTCCTCGTCACGTTCCTGTTCGGGGGCCTGTCGGGCGTGCTGCTCGCCTCGCCGCCGATGGACTTCCACGTCAGCGACACGTACTTCGTCGTCGCGCACATGCACTACGTCCTGTTCGGCACGATCGTGTTCGCCGCGTTCGCCGGGCTCTACTTCTGGTTCCCGAAGATCACCGGCCGGATGCTCGACGAGCGCCTGGGCAAGCTGCACTTCTGGCTCACGTTCGTGGGCTTCCACACCACGTTCCTCGTCCAGCACTGGCTCGGTACGAAGGGCATGCCGCGCCGCTATGCGGACTACCTGCCGACCGACGGCTTCACGGTGTACAACACCATCTCGAGCATCGGATCGCTCATCCTCGGCGTCGCGATGGTGCCGCTGCTGTACAACCTGTGGTCCTCATACCGCTTCGGCCGTCGCGTCGAGGGCAACGACCCCTGGGGGTACACCAACTCGCTGGAGTGGGCGACCACGTGCCCGCCGCCGCGGCACAACTTCACCCGCCTGCCCCGCATCCGCTCCAGCCGGCCTGTCTTCGACGACGTGCACGGTGCCGTTTGAAAATGGGTGCTTGAACATGAGTACGAGGGACCGGCACACGGTCGCGGTCCTGCTCGAGCAGCAGGGCCGCACGTTCGCCTCGGAGGCCGGCATCCGCCTCGCCGACCGGCCGGCGCCGCTGTACCAGCTGCTGGTGCTCTCGACGCTGCTCAGCGCGCCCATCGCCTCCGGCGTCGGGATCGGCGCCGCGCGCGAGCTGTTCGCCGCCGGCTACCGCACGCCGCGCGCCATGCTGCAGGCGACCTGGCAGGACCGGGTCGACGCGCTCGGCCGCGGGCACTACCGCCGCTACGACGAGCGGACCGCGACGCTCCTGGCCGGCAGTGCGGAGCTGTGCCTGAGCCGCTGGGACGGGGACCTGCGCCGCCTGCACGCGGACGCCGGCGCCGGCGCGGCCGGCGTGCGGGACCGGCTCACCGACTTCCCCGGGATCGGCCCCACCGGCGCCGACATCTTCGTGCGCGAGGTACAGGCGGTCTGGGCCGACGTCGCGCCGTTCGTCGACCGGAGGGTCACCGCCGGCGCGGAACGGCTGCACCTGCCCTCGACGCCCGAGGCCATCGCCGGGCTCGCGGAGCGGCGCCGGCTGCCGGAGCTGACGGCGGCGCTCGTGCGCGTCGGCCGCGACCGCAAGGCCGCCGACGCCGTCCTCTCCGCCTGACCGGACCCCGTGATCTGTGTCACCGGCCACGCCGGTGCCGGCCGCGGCCGCCATGATCACCGATGCCTCCACGAGGTATCGTCGCCGTCGGTGCTCATTCGGCGGAGGAGGTTCAGGGCATGGTCTGGCTGCGCGGACGACGCAACGGCGACGATGCTGCGACGGCACACCACGCACCCTCCCTCGGCGCGCTGCGGGTCATGGAGCTGCGAGTGCGGCCCGACTTCCGCAAGACCGTCGTCTTCGGCGCCATCGCGTTCATCGCCCTGGTCGCCGGCCACGACATCGGCGGTGTGCACGCCGAGTCGCTGCGGGTCCGGCTCATCGCCTACGGCTGCGCGCTGTTGACCGCGATCTTCGGCGTGGCGGCCAGCCGCACGGCCGCGCGCGAGGTGCGGCGCATCGCCGTGGCCCGGGCCGGCGACGCGGCCGGGACGCCGCTTCGGCTGTTCGTGCTCCTCGGCGGGTACCTCATCGCCGCGCTCGCCGTCTGCGACCTGCTCGGCGTCCAGCTGCGCCAGGTCCTCGTCGGCGGCGCGATCACCGGCATCGTCGTGGGCCTGGCCGCCCAGCCGGTGCTGGGCAACCTCTTCGCCGGCCTGGTCCTGCTCTTCGCCCGCCCCTACGTGCCCGGCCAGCAGGTGCGGGTCATGTCCGGCGCCATCAACGGCCCGCACGTGGGCGTGGTCGTCTCGGCCGGCCTGCTGTACACCATGCTGGAAACCGCCGACGGCCCACTCAACATCCCGAACTCGGCCCTGCTCGCCGCCGCCGTCGGCCCCGCGCCCCTGGACGCGGCTGCCGAGCCCGGCCTGTCCGACGCCGCCGGAGTGCCCCCGGTGCAGGACGGCGCCGCGCTGGCCACCGTCGTCGCCGGCGCCGAGTCGGGTGAGGACCGCAAGCACCCGGGCGTTTCCGGGTGACCGTTCGCGGGTAGCCGATTCGCATGATGCGATGGATCCCTGTGGCCGCCGGTGTGGCGGTCGGCTATGTCCTCGGCACCCGTGCGGGCCGCGAGAAGTACGTGCAGCTGGTCGAGGGCCTGCGCGACGTGCGCGCCAACCCGACCCTCGACCAGGTGCAGCGCACTGTCCGCAACGTGGCGAGCCCGGCGAACTCCCACAACACGACCGCGGACGGCCCGGCGACCCTGGTGGCCGGTCACCCGCAGCCCTGAGCGCCGCCGCCTACCCGGCGGCCGGCAGCATCATGGTGCCCTGGGCGACGACGAGGCCGGACCCGCTGATGCGCACCCGGGGCCCGGACACGGTCACCGTGATCGTGCTCGGCCGGCCCATCGCGTGCCCCTGTTCGACGACCACGGTGCCGTCCCCGGCGGTCAGCAGGGCGGCGAGGGGGCCGGCCGCGGTGCCGGTGGCCGGGTCCTCGGGGATGCCCATCGCCGGGTTGAAGAAGCGCGCGTAGGCGGTGGCGGCGGGGTCGACGGTGTCGTGCGTGTACAGGTAGCAGCCCTCGCCGCCGACGTCGCGCAGCGCCGCGACGAGCCGGGCGGTGTCCGGCGCGGCCCGGTCGACGGCGGCGCGGTCGCGGATCGGGACGAGCAGGTGTCCGGCGCCGGTGGACACCACGCGGGCGGGCCGGTCGGCCACCAGGTCGTCCTCGGCCAGCCCGAGCGCGGCGGCGAGCCCGGCCCGGTCGGCGGCCTCGGCGCCGAAGACGGGCGCGGACTGGTCCATCGTGACGACGGGCGCGGCGGGGTGGGGGAGGCGGACGTGTACCGGCAGAATGTCCTCGCCGATGAGCTGCGTGAAGTTGCCCTCGCCGCCGTCGAGGCCGAGCCGCCCGGAAGCGGCCAGCCACAGCCAGGCGCCCAGCGCGTTGTGTCCGGCGCCGAAGACCTCCTCGCCGGTCGGCGTGAACGAGCGCAGCCGCCACGTCGCGTCCGGGCGCGGTGAGCGCAGCACGAACGTCGTCTCGGACTGGTTGAACTCGCGCGCGACGGCGCGCATCTGCGCGTCGGTCAGGCCGTCGGCGTCGGGCACCAGCGTGAGCGGCGCCCCGGTCAGCGGCGTCGCGGCGAACACGTCGACGTAGGCGAACTCGAATGTCTCGGTCACGCGCACCAGGTTACGGCCGGGTCCGGTTGGCCAGCACCGCGCGCCCGTGCTCCTCGACCCAGCGGGCCAGGCCCTCCACCGGGCCGAGCAGGGTGCGCCCGAGCGGCGTCAGCGCGTACTCGACCCGCGGCGGCACCTCGGCGTGCACGCTGCGGGTCACCAGGCCGTCGCGCTCGAGGTCGCGCAGCGTCTTGGTGAGCAGCCGGTGCGAGATGCCGTCGACCCGCCGCTGGAGGTCGGTGAACCGCCGCCGCTCGTCGACGAGCGCGGCGACGACGGCGAGCGTCCACTTGTCGCCGATGGTGCTCAGCAGGCCGCGCAGCACCGCACGCAGATCGTCGTCCCGGCATGTGGACGAGGCCGGCTCGAGGCTCTGGGTCGTCATCGCTGCTCCGTTCCAAGACGCACCCGGAGGTGCCCGACGCATTCCATAGTGCCCTTTTTCGATCGGGAATCAAGACAGCGGCCAGGCCGCTCACACCGTTCGGACAACCGAATGAGTGAAGGAGTATGCGACGTGACCAGGATTGCCATCATCGTGGGTAGCGTGCGGCCGGGCCGGTTCGGGCGGGTCGTGGCCGACTGGGTGTACGACGAGGCGGTCAAGCGGGGCGACGCGGAGTTCGCGATCGTCGACCTCGCCGACCACCCGCTGCCGCACCTCGACGAGCCCGTGCCCGCCTCCGGCGGCAGCTACGCCAACGAGCACACGCGGGCGTGGGCGGGCGTCGTCGGCGGCTTCGACGGGTTCGTGTTCGTGACACCGGAGTACAACCACTCGACCACCGGCGTGCTGAAGAACGCGATCGACTACCTCTACGCCGAGTGGAACAACAAGGCCGCCGGGTTCGTCGGCTACGGCGTGGTGGGCGCCGCCCGCGCGGTCGAGCACCTGCGGCTGGTCGCCGCCGAGCTGCAGCTCGCGACGGTCCGTTCGCAGGTCGCGCTGTCGTTCTACACCGACTTCGAGAACTTCGCGACGCTGCGCCCGGGCCCGCACCAGTTCGACGCGCTGGGCACCACGCTGGACCAGGTGGTCGCCTGGTCCAACGCGCTGTCCCCGCTGCGCGTGGTGAATTAAACCTATCGGATAAGTAGGACTTCTGCTAACCTGCGACGCATGAGGTATCGGTGGTTTCTGGTGCAGGCGGCGGTCACCCGGTTCGCGTATCGCATCATCGGGTTCGGTGACGTGGAGCCGTTCTTCGGTGCCTCGGCACAGGACGCCCCGATGTGGGCCGAGCTCGCCGCCGACCAGCGCCTGCGCCGCATCGCCGCGCGCTGAGCGGTGGACCGTGCGCAACGCCTGGTCCTGCTCGTCTGCCTCGGCGCCGGCTGGACCACGCTGCTGGACCAGTCGATCCTCAACGTCAACCTGCCGGCCCTGCGCGCCTCGCTCGGCGCGGGCGACGCCACGCTGCAGTGGATCATGGCCGGCTACTCGCTCACGTTCGGCCTCGCCCTCGTTCCCGCCGGCCGGCTCGGCGACATGTTCGGCCGGCGGGGACTGTTCGCCGGCGGCCTCGCGCTCTTCGGGGCCGCCGGCGTCGTCGCGGCCTGCGCCGACCGTGCCTGGCTGGTGGCGGCGGCCCGGCTCGTCCAGGGCATCGGCGCCGGCACCGTCAACCCGCAGATCATCGGCCTGTTCCAGGACCTCTTCCAGGGCCGCGCGCGGGCCCGCGCCCTCGCCGCCTACGCCGTCATCGGCGGCCTCTCCGCCTCGGTCGGCCCGCCGCTGGGTGGCCTGATCCTGCAGCTGGCCGGCGCCGAGCCCGGCTGGCGGTACGTGCTGCTGCTGAATCTCCCGTTCGTCCTGGTCACCGCGCCGCTCGGCCTGCGGCTGCTGCCCGCCGGCCGTCCGCCCAGGGGCCATCGCACCGACCTCGACCTGCCCGGCCTGCTGCTGCTCGGCGCGGCGACGGTGGCGCTGATCCTGCCGCTGGTCGGCACGCCGGGCGGCTGGCGCTGGGCGGTGCTCGCCGCCCTCGCCGCGGCCGGGCTCGTCGCGTGGGAGCGGCGCTACACCGCCTCGGGCCGCACCGCGCTGTTGTTGCCGGCCCTCACCCGCAGCCGGGGGTACGTCCTGGGCACCGTCGTCGCCATGAGCTACTTCGGCGCCACCCTCGCGCTGAACCTCGTGCTGTCGCTGTACCTGCAGGACGATCTCGGCTTCCCGCCGCTGGCCGCCGCGGCCATGTCGCTGCCCAGCGCCGTGGGCTTCGCCGCCGCCTCGGCCGCGAGCGCATCCGTCCTCGCCCGCTTCGGCCGCCCCGGCGTCAGCGTCGCCATCGCCGTCGCCGCGGCCGGCATCGCGCTGGACGCCACCGCCGTCGCCCTGCTGCCCGGCGCCGCCCTCGTCGCCGTCAGCTCGTCACGGGCGTGGCCGGCGGCCTCGTGAACGCCCCGAACCAGGCGCTGACCCTGCAGCACGCCCCGCCCGGGGCCAACGGGTTGAGCGCCGCCATCCTGCAGCTCGCGCAGCGCCTTGCGGCGAGCCTGGGCATCGCCGCGGCCACCGCCCTGTCCCTGGGCGGGGCGGGCCGCCCCGCGCTGGTGCGCGGCGTGCTGCTCTGCCTGGCGCTCGTCGTGGCCGCGCTCGTCGCCTCAGCGGCGCTGGCGCGTGGCGAACGCGACCGCGACGCCCACGCCGACCCCGACCACGGTCTCGACCAGCCTGGAGAGGATCAGCTCGCCGACCGGCCGCGGGTTGGCCACCTGACCGATCAGTAGCGCCAACGGGGTGATGAAGACCAGCGCGGCGGCGTAGTTGCGCGCCACCAGCAGTTCCGTCGCGGCCTGGCAGCCCACCACCAGCGCGATGACGCCCGGCATCGGCAGGGCCGGTGCCAGCAGCCCGGCCGCGAGCGCGAGCCCGAGCAGCGTGCCGATCACCCGGTGCAGGCCCCGCGTCACCTGCAGGCGCAGCGTGATCACCGACAGCGGTACCACCGACGCCGTCATCGCCCAGTACGGGTGGCCGAGCCCGGTCGCCGTCGTCACCGAGCCCGCGATCAGCACCGCCGCCGCGCAGCGCAGGGCGTGCACCCGCCACCACTCCCGCGGCGCCGGGATCGGGCCTCGGACGTCGGCCGCGGGCCCGGCGACGCGCACCTCCACGACCCCCAGCGCCACCGCGAGCGCGGCGGTGCACGCGGCCACGAGCACCGCGGTGGCGATGCCGCGTGGGTGTACCGGAATCGCGGCACAGGCGGAGAATGCGAACACGACGAACATCGGGCCCGCCGGCCGCCACGCGAACCGGTCGGACAGCACCGCGGCGCCCGCGCCCCACACCGCGGCCAGCGGCACGGAGACCCAGGCCCGCTGCGGCAGCGCGCCGACCGCGGCGCCGCACCCGACCGCGGCGGTCAGCAGCGCGCCGACGCCGGCCTGCAGCCGCCACCGCCGCGCCGAGCGGACCGCCCCGCCGTAGACGGACGCGAACCCGCCGAACGTCGCGTACGCGGCGTGGTCGAGCCGCCCGGCCCACCACAGCACGGTCAGCGCCACGAGCATCGTCGCCGCGGCCCGCGCCGCCACCCATCCGCTGCCGGGCGCGGGCGCGAACCGGACGGCGGCCGCGATCGTCATCAACGATCAACATACTGAGCGCCGGGCGCCGGTCAGCCCGGATCCTCGAACCTGCCCGACCAGGGCTAAGAGGGGTAGCGGGAGCGGTCGTCGGCCGACAGGACGCGGCGCAGCAGCGTCAGCAGGGTCTGCCGCTCCCGCTCGGACAGCACCTGCAGGAACTCGGCCTGCGAGCGCTGCGCCACCTCGAGCAGCTCGCCCAGCCGGGCGCGGCCGTGCGCGGTGAGGTCGACGTGCTGGCGGCGGCGGTCGCTCGGGTCGCGCTCGCGCTGGATCAGCTCGCGCCCCTCGAGGTCGTCGAGGTAGCCGACCAGGTGGCTGCGGTTGATCGCGAGCCGGTCCGCCAGCTCGTGCTGCGCCACCGGCCCGAAGTCGGCCAGCGCCGTCAGCACGGCGAACTGCGGCAGCCGCAGGTCGTGCTCCGCGAGGGCCTCCACCAGCAGCCGGTGTCCGACCCGGGCGACGGCGCCGGCCAGGTACGACGGCAGGCCGAGCAACGTCGGCGGCCGGATCTCCTCATCCACCCCGGAATCATACCTAGACGCAATCGTGTCATCGTGTAACTATTACGTCGAGTAACGAATCGCGGGAGGACGCATGCGGGACGAGTACGACCTGGACATGACGATGATGCTGACCATCCACGGCGCCTTCCGGCGCGAGCTGGAGCGCATCGAGCGGATCGCGGCCGGCGGCGGCGACGATCCCGGGCGGGTGCTACGGGCCGCCCTCGGCTGGCGGATGTTCGCCAGGTACCTGCACATCCACCACACCACCGAGGACGAGACGGTGTGGGGCATCATGCCGGCGCACCTCGCCGGCCGCCCGGACGAGCTCGCCCTGCTCGAGGCGATGGAGGCCGAGCACGCCGCCATCGACCCGCTCCTGACCGCGGTGGAGGCGGCCGTCGCCGACCGCGAGCGCGGCCACGAGCACCTCGGCGGCGCGGTCGGGGCGCTGGCGGCGAGCCTGCGCGGCCACCTCGAGCACGAGGAGGCGGAGGGCCTGGCGCTCGTCGACGCCACGCTGAGCGGCGAGGAGTGGTCCCGCTTCGCCGCCGTGCACATGCAGCGGGTCGGCGCCGAAATCGACGTCTACTTCCCGTGGCTGCTCGACGGCCAGAGCGCCGAGTGGACCGAACGGGTCCTCTCCCGCCTGCCCGCCTTCGGCCGCGCCAACTACGAAGGAGCCTGGCGCGCCGCATACGAGCGCCTCGACCTGTGGGCCCCGGCGGTGACCTCATGAGCGCCACGACCGCGCCGGCACCGCCGGCCACCGGCCGCCGCCTCGGCGTCGCCACCTGGGTCATCGCCGTCGCCCGGTTCATCGTGGTGCTCGACGGCACCATCATGATCGTCGCGCTGCCGAGCATCGAGCGCTCCCTGCACCTGTCGCCGTCCGGCCTCAACTGGGTCATCAACGCCTACGCGCTCACCTTCGGCGGCCTGATGCTCGCCGCCGGCCGGGCCGCCGACGTGCTCGGCCGCCGCCGCGTGTTCCGCGCCGGTCTCGTACTCTTCGGCCTCGCATCGCTGCTCGGCGGCCTGGCACCCGGCGGCGGCTGGCTCGTCGCCCTGCGCGCGGTGCAGGGCATCGGCGCCGCGATCGCCACCCCCGGCGCGCTCTCCCTGCTGGTCAGCACCTTCCCGGAGGGCCCGCCCCGGACCCGCGCCCTGGGCCTGTACGGCGCGATGACCGGCCTGGCATCGGTCCTCGGCCTGCTGCTCGGCGGCGTGCTCACCACCTACGCCGGCTGGCGCTGGGTCCTGTTCGTCAACGTGCCGGTCGTCGCCGCGCTGCTGCTGGGCACGGCCACCCTGCACGACGGCAACCGCGACCGCGGCCGCTTCGACCTGGCCGGCGGCGCCAGCGCCACACTCGGCGTCGGTGCGCTGGTGTTCGCGATCAACCGCGTCGGCGAGCGCGGCTGGAGCGACCCGGTAGTCCTCGGCGTGCTGGCCTTCGCAGTGGTACTCCTGGCAGCCTTCGTCGCGATCCAGCGCACCGCAGCATCGCCGATGATCCCGCGCGACGTCCTGGCGAACCGCGCCCGCGCCGGCGCCAACGCCGTCACGCTCATCATGTCGGCGGGCTCCTTCGCGACGTACTACTTCCTGACCCTCTACATGCAGCAGGAGCTCGGCTACTCGGCGCTGCGCACCGGCCTGCTGTACCTCCCGTTCGCCATCGGTTTCGGCCTGGCCGCCGGCGCCATCGGCCCGCAGTTGCTGCGCCGCGCATCGCCGCGGATCGCCCTCGCCGTCTCCCTGCTGCTCGCCGCGGCAGGCACCGCCTGGTTCTGCCTGCTCACGCCGGACCGGAACATCCTGGCGGTCCTCGTGCCCGCCTCGCTGGTCACCGGCATGGGCCTCGGCGCCACCGCCGTCGTCGCCACGGGCATCGGCGTGCGCGGCATCGACGACTCCGAGGCCGGCATCGGCTCCGCCCTGCTCACGGCCGGCAGCCAGGTCGGCGGCGCGATCGGCCTGGCCACCTTGGCGACGGTGGCGACAACCACGTCGTACACGACAGGCTTCGCGGTCGCCGTCGCCTTGTATCTCGTCGCCGCGCTCGTCGGCGCACTCACCGCCGGATAGCCGTGGCCGCTTCGGCGAGGTCGACGTCGGCAACTCCGCCGGCGCCTACTACTCGACGACGCGCAGGAGTGGCAGCTGGTGTCACGTCGACCGCGGCCCGGGTGCCCCGGTGGACTCGCGCACGACCAGCCTCGTCGCGAGCTCCATCCGGGGAACCGCCGGCGCGATTCCGTCGGCCAGCTGGACCAGGGTGCGCGCGGCGACCCGCCCGACGTCCTCGAACGGCTGCCGGACCGCGGTCAGCGGGGGCGAGGCCATCACGGCGACGGCGGTGTCGTCGAACGACACGACGCTCAGGTCGTCCGGCACCGAGCGACCCGAGCGGCGGGCCGCCTCCAGCGCGCCGAGGGCCTGCACGTCGCTGGCGGCGAAGACGGCGGTGGGCGGCTCGGGCAGGGCCAGCAGCTGTGTCGCCGCCTCGACGGCCTCGTCGAAGTCGAAGTCGCTCGGCTTGACCAGCGCCGGGTCGACCGGGATGCCGGCCTCGCCCAGCGCGGCGCGGTAGCCGTGCAGGCGGGCGGCGCCGGCCACCGAGTGCGGACGGCCGGCCAGGATGCCGATGCGCCGGTGCCCGAGCGTGAGCAGGTGCTGCACCGCCGTGCGCCCGCCGTTCCAGTTCGTGACCCCGACGCTGGGGATCTCGATGGTGGGCTCGCTGAGGGGGTCGACGAGCACGACCGGGAGGTGCTGCTCGACGATGCGCTGCTGGTCGAGCTCGGCGAGCATGCTGATGACCAGGATCATGCCGAGCGCGCCGAGGGCGTTGCACTCGTCGAGCCACCGGGAGATCGACTGCCGGTTGGTCATCCCGATCGTCACGTGGGCGTGCTGGTCGGCGGCGCCGTTGACGATCCCGCGGGCCACCTCCAGGGTGTACGGCCCCGCAAGGTCGCGGAACACGGCCAGGATCGTGCGCGGGGGGCTGCCGGCCGGCGAGGCGGAGCCGTGTTCGGCCAGCAGCGCCTCCACCCTGGCCCGGGTGGAGGCGCCGACGTCGGGGCGGCCGTGCAGCACCTTCGACACGGTCGAGACCGACACGCCGGCTTCCCGGGCGACCTCGCTGATCAGACCGTGCCGCGCGGCCGGCCGCTCACGCATCCCGGCTCGGCAGCGGCCGCACCGCCGTGTCCACATGGTGCCGGCGCGGCGTCGGTACCACGCGGACGGGTCCGGTCAGCTCGACCATGCCGGCCGCGGGCGTGTCCGTGCTGGAACGGCCGGCGTACAGCTGGATCTCGCCCGGCTCGACGATGCGCTCGCCGTCGAGCCCGGTGAAGGCCAGGCGGTCGGTGTGGACGTCGAAGCGGACCTCGGCGGCCTGGCCGGGCGCGAGTGTCACCTTCGCGAAGCCGAGCAGGGCGCGCACCGGGCGCGTCACCTGAGCGACGGGGTCGGTGTAGTACAGCTGGACGACCTCGGCTCCGGGCCGGTCGCCGGTGTTGCGGACCGTGACGTGCACAGCGAACGCGCCGTCCGTGGCGACGGCGGTCCGGTCGGTGCTCAGCTCGCCGACCGCGAACGTGGTGTACGACAGCCCGTGGCCGAACGGGAACGCCGGGGTGGGGTCGAGGTTGGACAGGGCGCTCTGCCGGTCCGCCAGCGGCGGGTGCAGATAGGTGTACGGCTGGCCGCCCGGCGAAGCGGGGATCTGCACCGGAAGCTTGCCCGTGAAGTTGGCCCGGCCGGACAGCAGCTCGGCTATCGCCGGCCCGCCCTCCTCGCCCGGCAGGAACACCTGCACCATGGCGGCGCTCGCCTCGCGGAAGCGGCCGACGGCGTACGGACGGCCGGAGCTCACGACGAGCACGGTGGGTGTCCCGGCGGCGAGGACCGCGTCGACGAGCTCCTCCTGGACGCCCGGCAGCCGCAGGTCCTCGACGTCGCACCCCTCACCGGAGGTGCCGATGCCGAACATGCCGGGCCGGTCGCCGACGACGAGCAGGGCCAGGTCCGCGCCGGCGGCCGCGGCGACCGCGCCGGCGATGCCGGAGCGGTCCTCGTCGCGGATCGGGCAGCCTTGGGTGTACACCCAGTCGACCCCGGGTAGCTCGGCGGCGAGCGCCTCGCGCAGCGTCGGCGCCGCGACGCCGATGCCGAGCTCCGGGCGGTTCGACAGCACGTGGTTGGGGAAGCTGTAGCAGCCGAACATGGTGCGGGCGTCGTCGGCGCACGGCCCGATGACGGCGATCCGGCCCGTGGCCGGCAGCGGCAGCGCACCGGCGTTGGCCAGCAGGACCCCACCGGCCTGCGCGACCGTGTGGGCGAGCCGGCGGTGCGCGGGCTTGTCGAGGTCGAGGGTCCCGGCGCGCAGTGCGGGCGGGCGCGGGTCCCAGCCGGGATCGCACAGCCCGAGCGCGACCTTCTGCGACAGCACCCGGAGGGCGGCGCGGTCGACGTCGGCCTCGTCGAGCTCGCCGCGGCGGACGGCGTCGAGCAGCAGCGGGCCGAAGCCGCGCTGGTCGGGCAGTTCGACGTCGAGCCCGCAGCGCAGGGCCAGCACGCCGGCGGCGGGCACGCTGCCGGCGACCCGGTGCGCGGAGACCAGGAACGGGATGGACCAGTAGTCCGACACGACGGTGCCGGTGAACCCCCACCGTTCGCGCAGCACGGTGGTGAGCAGCCATCGGCTCGCCGCGGGCGCCTCGCCGTCGAGCTCGGCGTAGGAGTTCATGACGGAGCCGACGCCGGCGGCGACGAGGCGCTCGAAGGGCGGCAGGATGACGTCGAACAGCTCCCGCCGGCCGATGCCGACCGGTGCGTGGTTGCGCCCGCCGGTGGAGGCGGCGTACCCGGCGAAGTGTTTCAGCGTGGCGTACACCCCCTGCGACTGCAGGCCGCGGACGTACGCCTCGCCCATCTCGCCGACGAGGTACGGGTCCTCGCCGTAGGTCTCCTCGCAGCGGCCCCAGCGGTAGTCGCGGATGACGTCCACGACGGGGGCCAGGCCCTGGTGTACGCCGGCCTCGGCCATGTCGGCGCCGATCGCCCGCCCGACCCGGCCGACGAGGGCCGGGTCGAAGGTCGCGGCCATGCCCAGCGACGTGGGGTAGATCGTCGCGCCGTAGGCGGTGAACCCGGTGAGGCATTCGTCGTGTGCCATCGCCGGGATGCCGAACCGGTTCTGGTCGCGGATCTGCCGCTGCCGCTCGGCCAGCAGCGCGGCGTGCCGCAGGGCCGGGCGCGCGACGGTGCCGTACGGGCGGGTCAGCTGCCCGAGCCCGTCACGGGCGGTCCGGTCGAGGTCGCCGACGCGGCCGAAGAGGTTCGTGCCGGGCGCGACCTCCGGGCCGGCCGGTTCGACGTCCTCCCAGGCGCTGCAGAGTTGGGCGACCTTCTCGGCCAGGGTCATCGCGGCCAGCAGCGCCTCGGCCCGGGCCGCGGCCGGTAGACCGGTGTCGGTCCAGGAAGGCAGCTCGGTCGCCGGGTCGGGGGTCGCGGTCGTCATGCGGTGCTCCTTGGAGAGGTACGGTGGCGCTGAAATACGGGTCTGCGGGCGGAGGCGGGGCGTTGACGGCACGGGGCGCGCGGGCGCCGGGCGGGCGGCACGGCGTGATCAGCGAGGTGGCCCGGGCGGCGCAGGTGTCGGTGTCGACGGTGTCCAAGGTGGTGCACGGTCACCGAGACGTCGGGGAGGCGACCCGGTCCCGGGTGGAGGCGCTGCTGGCCGAGCACGGGTTCGTGCGCCCGGGCGCCGCGGCGGCCGGCCCGCCGCGGCAGATCGTGACGGTGTTCCGGGATCTTGCCGGGCCGTACACGCTCGAGGTCGCCCGCGGGATCGTCAATGGTGCCGCCGAGGCCGGCGTGCACGCGACGATCGGCATGACGAACCGGCAGCCGATCGCCCGGTGGCTCGACGACTGCGAGGCGCTCGGCGCGCTGGGCATGATCCTGGTGATCAGCATGCTCGCCGAGCGCGACCAGCAGCGCATCGTCGAACAGCACATCCCGGTCGTGCTCGTGGACCCGCTGAGCGAGCCGGTGATCGAGATCCCGAGCGTGGGCGTGACGAACTGGCGCGGCGGCCGGGGCGCCGTGGAGCACCTGCTGGGGCTCGGGCACCGCCGCATCGGCATGCTGGCCGGCCGGCCGCACTCGGTCGCCGGGTCGGCCCGCCTGCACGGGTATCGTGCGGCGCTGGAGGAGGCCGGGATCGCGCCGGACCCCGCGCTGGTCAAGTCGACGGACTTCGACTTCGACGAGGCCGTCACGGCCGGCGCCGAGCTGCTGGCGCTGCCCGAGCCGCCGACGGCGCTCTTCGCGGCCAGCGACGCCCAGGCCCTCGGCGCGCTGGAGGCCGCCCGCCGGGCCGGGCTGTCCGTGCCCGCGGGCCTCAGCGTCGTGTCGTTCGACGACACCGCCGTGGCGGCCATGGCCTCGCCGCCGCTGACCGCGGTCGCCCAGCCGTTCGAGGACATGGGCCGGGTCGCGGTGCGCACGCTGGTCGAGCTCGCGGAGGGCCGGGCACCGGCCACGCCGCGGCTGGAGCTGGCGACCCGCCTGGTCGTGCGCGAGTCGACGGCCGGGCCGCGCCGCTGAGTCACTTGGAGAACCCGGCGGTGAGCCCGGCGACCAGCTGCCGGCGCGCGAGGATGTAGACGGCCAGCATCGGCAGCGTGGAGAGCACCACCGCGGCCATCGTGGCCGGCACGTCGATGCCGAACTGGCCGCGGTACAGCGTCAGCGCCAGCGGCAGCACCGCCCGGTCGCCGCTCTGGGTGAGGATGAGCGGGAACAGGAAGCCGTTCCAGACCTGCAGCCCGTCGTACACGATCACCGTCACCAGCGCCGGTCGGACCAGCGGCGCGGCCAGCGACAGCAGCACCCGCCACTCGCCGGCGCCGTCGACGACCATGGCCTCGAACAGCGACGCCGGCACGTCGCGCAGGAAGCTCACCAGGATGAGCACGGTGACCGGGACCGCGAACGCCGCCGAGGGCAGGATGATCGCGAGCAGGCTGTCGTACAGCTGCATGCGGATGATCAACAGGTACACCGGGATGATGACCGCCTGCAGCGGGATGGCCAGGCCGAGCAGGAACAGCCGGAAGTACCGGCGGGACCAAGCGGAGCCGTTGCCGTGCCGGACGATGACGAACGCCGCCATCAGCGAGGCCACCGCGGTGACCGCGACCGCGGCCAAGGTCACGACGACGCTGTTGAGCAGGTAGGTGCCGAACCCGCCGGCGAGCACGGTGCGGTAGTTGGCCAGGGTCGGCGCGTCCGGCGGGGCGAGCGGGTTCGCGGTCACGAAGTCGGCCCGGCTGCGCACGCTCGTCGTCACCACCCAGTAGACGGGCACGACGACGATCGCCGTCCACAGCAGCGTCGCCCCGGCGGTGAGCGCCCGGCGCAAAGTCGTGGTCACAGGCCCTCCTGAAGGCTATCCATCCGGGTGAAGCCCGACAGTCGCGTGGTGAGCAGCGACAGGCCCAGCCCCGCCACCACCAGCACGGTCGCGACGGCGCTGGCGCGGCCCATGTCGTGGGCCTGGAAGCCGGTGATGTACATCGCCAGCGGCAGCACCCGCGTGGCGGTGCCCGGGCCGCCGGTGCCGCCGGACAGCACGAAGATGAGATCGAAGTACGTCAGCGAACCGACGAGCATCAGCGTGGTTGACGTGACGATGGTGTACCGCAGCTGGGGCAGCGTGATGTGCACGAAGCGTGCGGTCCGGTTCGCACCGTCGATGGCCGCGGCCTCGTACAGCGCCGCCGGGATCTGTCGTATGCCGGCCTGGTACAGCAGCGCGTGGAACGGGATGAACTGCCAGGCGATGACGAAGATGACCGTGTACAGCGCGAGGTCCGGCGAACCGAGCAGCGGCCGGGCCAGCCAGTGCAGCCCGGGCGCGGAGCCGATGCCGAACGCCGGGTCGAGCAGCGCCTGCCAGGCCAGGCCGATCGCGACCGCGGACAGCAGCAGCGGCAGGAAGAACAGCACCGCGAACGCGGCCCGCCAACGCGCCCGGCCGGCCTGGAACAGGCCGAGCGCCAGCGCGATCGGGGTCTGCACCAGCCAGCTCAGCACCATCACCTTGACGGTCAGCCACAGCGACTCCCAGGTGCCGGCGTCGGTCAGCACCGCGCGCCAGTTCGCGGCGCCGGCCCAGCCGAGCCTCCCCAGCCCGTCCCACCGGGCGAGGCTGAGCGCGACCACGCCGGCCAGCGGCACGACGCCGAACAGGCCGAAGAGAACCAGGGCGGGCGCCGCCATGACGGCGCCGGTGAACCGGCGCCGCCCGGCGGACGCGCCCCGTTGTGTTTGGCTCGGGGCGGACAAGGTCAGGACACCTTGCTCATGTTCTGGCCGAACTGCTCGGGCGTGATCTGCTTGAGGAACGACTTGTCGACGTTGGTCAGCAGCGGATCGGCCTGCTGCGACGGCAGCGCCTGGTCCCACGACAGCTGGAAGCTCGGCGCCGCCTGGACCAGCCCATAGACGAACGTCAGCCAAGCCTTGTCGGCCGAGGCCGTGGCGGCGAGCTTCGCGTCGAGCCCGTTGACCGGCGGCACGCTGCCCGCGGCGAGGTACGCGTCGACCTGCGCGCCGTTGAGCACATAGTCCTTGAAGAACCGCAGCGCGGCGTCCTTGTGTGTCGATGCGGCGTTGACGGACAGGTAGTTCGAGGGGTTGCCGACAATGTTCGCCGGGTCGCCGGCGCCGCCGCCGACCGCGGGGAACGCGACGTAGCCGAGGTCGCCCTTGCTCACGAAGTCGGGCGCCGCCTTGACGAAGTTGGCGTACTCCCACGTGCCCATCAGCTCCATGGCGGCCTTGCCGGTGTACACCAGGGCCGTGGAGGCGCCCTGGTCGTAGGCGATCGACGAGGCGTTGCCGCCGAACGCTCCGGCAGTCACGAGGTCCTGCAACGCCTGGTTGGTCTGCGTCACGGCCGGGTCGGTCCAGCCGGACGCGTCGCCGCCGCCGATGCGGTCGAACACCTTCGCACCGCCGATGCGGTCGAGCAGGTACTCGTGCCACATCAGGGTCGGCCACTTCGAGTTCGCGGCCAGCGAGATCGGGGTGACGCCCTTGCCCTTCAGCGTCGACACCGCGGCCTTGAGCTCGTCGAGCGTCCTGGGCGGCTGCACGCCCGCGGACTGCAGGACCTGCTTGTTGTAGTACAGGACCACCGGGGCCAGCCCGTTGCACGGGACGCCGTACACCTTGCCGCCGAACGTCGCGGTCTTGAGCACGCTCGGGGTGAAGCGGCCCGCGTCGACGTCGGCGGCGGCGAGCTCGGCGACCTTGCCGGACTTGACGTAGTCGTTGAGGGCGCCGCCGCCCCAGCTGAAGAAGATGTCCGGCCCCTGGTTCGCGCCGAACGCGACCCGCAGCTTCTGCTTGTAGTCGTCGTTGGCGTACAGCTGCAGGTTGATCTGCTCGTTCGGGTGGTCCTTGTTGTAGGCGTCGACGGACGACTTCAGGATCGTCTGATCCGACAGCGCCCACATGGTCAGCCCGTTGGAGGGGCCGGCGGACGGTCCCGACGTTCCGCACGCGGTGAGCGCAGTGACCGCCGCGACGGCGACGGCCGCCGCGAGGGCCCTGAGACCTCGGCGCATCTCTCGACCTTTCGTCGATGGGGTGTAGGCACGCAATCACGAAAATTTTCGCGACCTCAGGGTTCCCGGCCATTTCACGGAGTCCCTGTTGAAACGGCACAGTGACACGCCGACCGAGGCCGGTACAAGCGACTGAAACCGTTGCGTTACGAAAAGTTTTCGTAGATCGTTCGGGCCTTGGGTACCCCAGATGCGCGCTCGTGGCAGGTCAGTGCATGACCTGGCCGGCGATGCAGAGGACCAGCAGCGTCAGGCAGAACATGAACCCCGTGCGGGTGTGCAATTCCGGTACCGTCGCGCACATGGAGCCGAGCCCTCGGGCACTGCCGATGCCGGACCTCGAGGCGCTGTTCGGCGTGCTGGTGACCGTCCACGCCCACCTGATGGTCGACGAGCTGCCACCGGATCTGGTGCGCCGCCTGCTCGACCGGCTCACCGACCACGGACCGCTGCCGGCCGGCGCGTCGGCGGGCGAGATGAACGCCCTGCTGGCCGACTTGTGCCAGCGCATGCACTGGGCGATGTCGGAGGAGTACGGCGACTACCCGGAGCCACAGCCTCGCCGTACCACCTATTACCTCGAAATCCCGGACGAGGCCGTCGCCGCCTGCGTGGCGGCCCTGGACGACCTCGGCGGCGAGGTCCTCCAGGGCCGCCCGCGGATCGCGGTGGCATTTGCGGACCTGCCGCCCGACCCGGGCCACCATGCCCGGGTCGCGCAGCTGTCATCGCTGGCGCACCAGCACGGCGGCCGCTACGCAGGCTTCGGCGCCTGACTCGACTCTACGAGGGCGACGGGCCCTGGTGGTGCTCGAGCACGAGCAGGTCGCTGTCGCCCGTGATCGGGCCCGGGACGTCGTGCGCCGCGACCGCCCGGTCCAGGGCGGCGAAGCCGCGCTCGATCTCGTCCTCCGTCAGGTGCTCGAACGTGGAGATGGCGCGCAGCCGCAGGCGCCGGGTGTATGCGGCCAGGTCGGGAGCCATCGTCTCGCGCACCCGTTCCAGGCCGGCCACCGTCATGCCGGCCTCCTCGAAGACGTCCGTGACGTCCGTGAGCTTGGGAAACACCTGCAGCTCGATCCGGCGTGCGGCGGGGAAGTAGTGGTGCCACAGCAGGTCGGGCATGCGGTCGGTGAACGCGCTGCGGATCAGCAAGCGGCCGCCGGGGCGCAGGACGCGCGCGATCTCCGCCGCGGCGCGGCGGCGGTCGGTGACGTGGTGGAGTACCAGAAACATCAGCACGACGTCGCAGGAGTGGTCGGGGAGTGGGATGGCCTCGGCGCTGCCCGGCAGGTACCGCACGTTCGGGTGTGGCGCGGCCTGGCGGCGCATCCGCTCGGAGGGCTCGACGCCGTAGGCCGGGCCGCCGAACACCTCGGCCAGGATCGGCGTGAAGCGGCCCGTGCCCGAGCCCAGGTCCAGGGCGGCCAGCGGGCGGTGCGCGGGCGCCCAGCGCGCGAACGCGCCGGACCAGAGCCGCGCGAGCTCGTCGGACAGCGCGCGGCCCTCGCTGTAGACCGCGTGCTGTCGCTCGTCGTAGTCGATGCGTTTCGGCATAGTGACCGTTCTACAGCCTGGTGACTCATTGGAGGAGGCGCGGGTAGCCGGCCTCCGGCACGCGCGTCGAGGTGTGCATGGTCCAGAGAAGGTCCGCGAGGTGGTCCGGGTCGACGGCCGGGATGTCGGGGACGGGCTCTCCGGCCGCCTTGGCCTCCGCCATCCGCGCGTGGAACGGCGTGTGCTCGATGGCGGCGCCGATGTACAGCCCGCCGACGTAGACGCCGTTGTCCGCCACGGCGGCGTGCAGTGCCTGCAGGTAGTTGCGCTGGGCGGCGAGGATGACGCCGCCGGCGATGTTCGGGTTTCCGTACATCGCGCTGGCACCCTGTGCGCTGAGGATCGCGCCGTCCTCGCGGGCGACCATGCCCGGCAGGAACTCCCGCACGAGCGCGACGAGCGCGTGCACGCCGAGCGGCATGAGCTCCTGCACGCGCTCGACGGACAGCTCGAGCACCGGCCCGAACCCGTCGGGGGCGGCGCCGTAGTACAGCACGTCGACCTCGCCGACGGCGTCGCGGATGCGCCCGGCCAACCCCGGCATGCCGTCGACGTCGGCGACATCGGCGACGATCGTGTGTACCGCCGCCCCGTCGCCGTTCAGCTCCTTGGTGATCTGTTCGAGCGGCCCCTCGCGGCGGGCCACGAGCGCCACGGTGTACCCCTCGCGCGCGTACCGGCGGGCGATCGACCGCCCGAGTCCCGGACCCGCCCCAACCACGGCAATCGATTTGGTCATAACTTGACGGTAGGGTCAAGTTGACGGTGCCGTCAAGTTGCTACCGTGGACCTTGTGGAATCCAGCGCGCACTTACGGGCCGACGCCGCGCGGAACGTCGCCCAGATCCGCGCTGCCGCGATCGCCGCGTTCCGGGGCCGCGGCCTGAGCACGCCGCTGGAGGACATCGCCGCGGCGGCGGGCGTCAGCAAGGCCACGGTGTACAACCGCTTCGGCGGCCGCGAGGGCCTGATCGACGCCGTGATCGGCGAGCTGGTGGCCGCCGAGATGCACACCATCATGGAGCGCGCACGCGGCATCGACGACCCGTGGGCGGCCGTCACCACGTACGTGAGCGACCGCCGTGACCTGCAGTACCGCGAGCCCGCCTTCACCGACGCGCTGCTGATGCTGTACCCGAACTCCGCCCAGCTGGCCGCGCTGGCGAACGCCGCCACCAAGGCGACGGAGGAACTGCTGCGCCGCGGCCACGACGCGGGCGTGGTGCGCATTGACTTCACCCCCGGCGACCTCTACTACGCCGACGTCGCCAACGGCCTGGCCCTGCGCGCGCTGCGCCCGCCGTCCCGCGAGGACTACGACCGCCGCACCCGCTTCTTCATCGACGGCCTCCGCCGGGCAGCCGGGCCGCGGCGATGACGCCGGCCAGCGCGACAACGGTGAGCACCGCGAACACGACGCCGAAGGCGAGCGTCGGCGACGATCCGAGGCCGGCCAGGACGGCACCCGTCACCGCGACGCCCGTCACGGCCGCCACCTGCCGGGCGGTGTTGAACATGCCCGAGGCCGCGCCCGCCGCCGCCGAGTCCACGGACGCCATCGCGGCGGCCGACAGCGGCGACCAGGCCACTGCGTTGGCGATGCCGAGCACCGCGGCCCCGACCGCCGCCAACCACGGGTCGGCTTCGAGGACGACCACGAGCCCGATGAGCACCAGGCTCGCCGTGAGCAGCGCCGTACCCAGGATCGCCGGGCGGCGCGGTCCGGCGCGGTCGACCCATCGGCCGGCCGCCGGGGACAGCACGGCCGCCACGAGCGCGTCCGGGGTCATCACCAGCGCCGCCTGCACCGGTCCGAGGCCCCTCGCCTGCTGCAGG
>Ga0310811_10002291_pt1 | contig 23865 bp, 16 predicted proteins | sample YCmetagenome_FD_207642 | JGI IMG/M metagenome (GOLD analysis project Ga0310811, IMG submission 207642) | Soil microbial communities from experimental microcosm in Duke University, North Carolina, United States - YC | ecosystem: Engineered > Artificial ecosystem > Soil microcosm > Unclassified ... | reverse complement strand
TCTCAGGACAGTCATATTGGAATTCATAGTCTTTACTTGAAGTAACTCCATAACTTGAATTAGTCCAATGAATTTTTTTAATCATGCCATTATCCAATACATAGTCAAATATTTGTTCTTCAGGATCGAGACCTGATGCACTAATTTGATATTCGCCATACATGGGATTATTTTTTGAGAAGCGTGCCGCATAAGAAACATCAAACTGGCTAACAGGATAGAAAGAGAATAAACCAACAGGAAAAAATAAACGACTGCCAAGGGCTGAGCCTAATGTTCTGAATGGATTAGACCTTGAATCAAATTTTGCATTATAGGTGGAATTAATATAAGATGATGTTGAGTTAATAGAAGTCAGATCACCTTCTGTAAAAACAAAATTATGTCTGATCTCAAATGTGATGGAGTCGTGATAAAATTCTTGAGTGATGGTATAATTTATTTTTGAAGAACTCGCATAATGAATAAGTTCACGGTGATGCTCACCGAGATTGTAATGATCAATCTGTGTAATGCCATACCGGCCATGCGTGTATTCATACTTATGAAAAGCGCCGGGTATTCCGGCATAATAGATTTCGGCAGCATTGAGTTTGTTGTATTCATCATAATAGAAAACAATCTTACTTGTATCTGCCTCTAAAAGAATAAGCCTTCCGGAAGAATTATACTTGGCAAGGTACTTTTGATTCTCCCATCGAAATTTTGTGATGCGACATGAAGTGCCTAATTGATCTGAGGTTATACAGGATTGGCATAATAACATAAGCGCAAGTACATATGCACCTAACAAGAACTTGTTATTCGTAATCATAAGGGGAGGGTTTTTAATGCAGGATAAAAATAGTGTAAAAATTATAAGCTATATCCAAACTCAAGCTTCAAAAATTATAAAGGCCTCAATTTTGAGTATTTTTACCTAGATGAGAATTGTATTTTTCAGGTGATCAGAATTAATGTCAGACTGTTCTGGCTCTACTGCATGCTTATAGCATCAACTTCTGAAAGGTGTGTTCTATATTGTTCGTATCGCTCCAGCACTTCATTAACATAATTAACAGGCTCATCGCATTGACAATATCCGGCTTTAACAACGGGGTCGTGATAGAATTGAGATTCAGATTTTTTCTTCAGATAATATTCAACATTGTCTTTCCACACAGTTGGATCATGATCATTTTTTTGAGTTAGCCTGGTGGCATCTATGATATGTGACAGACCTGCGTTATAAGAAGCCAAAACAAATTTGATACGCTCTGTTGAATCAGGAACCTTTGCATGCCAATATCTATTCAGGTATGATAAATAACCAATGCCTGCTTTCATACTTTGCTCGGGATCATCAAGATTAGAAGCACCAAAGCGTCTTGCTGTTTCAGGCATAAGCTGCATCAACCCGCGTGCACCTGCCCACGACTCATCTTCTGCATTAAACTTCGACTCCTGATATACAAGTGCTGCAAGAAGTAGCCAGTCCCATTTTAGTTTAGTGGCGCCGAGCCTGATAAGATCATCATAAGGAGAAAGTTTTTCACTATCACCAATAGAAGAGTAATCGCTTTTCATGCGCAGTAGAGATGTGCGCGGACTTTTATAATAACGATTATAAATAACCATAAAGGTTGGTTCTTTTTTTACAGATGACAGCCATCCATTAATAGCTTGTTGAAGTTTAGGTGAGTTCTTTCGTACGGCCCAAGCAATTTGCTGAGGTACACTAAGCACGGTGTTAACATCAAGGTTAGGATAGTAAGCAGCATTTACCTGTGCCATAGAGTGATCAGCAACAGTATAATCAATCTCACCATTAGCTACTTTTTTTATAATCGATTCACTCTCGGCTGTCATAGTATCAAGTTTCACATTGATATCACCACCGATTTCTTCTGATAGATTTTTTAATCGTAGTTCAAAGCTTGTCCCTCTGATAACGTATACATCCTTTCCTACTAACTTAACAGGATTGCGTATGAGTCCGTCATTGATTTGATCTGGTCCAAGCTTTTCCCAATCGCGAGGTTTTCGCTGAACCAAAACCTGATACGTATTGAAGTGTGGATTGGTGAACGTAATAAATTTTCGTCTTGCTTTTGTTATGGTTAATGGAAATGCAAGAATATCACCCTTGCCTTTATTGAGTTGATCAATAGCACGCTCAACACCACTCGTTACTTTTATTTTTAATCCTACATGAAGTTGTTTGGCGAGTAGTTGGAGTAACTCATATTCATACCCCATAGCCTGTCCTTTATAGATAAAATAGCTGATAGAATTGTTATCGACTAATGCTGTAATGTAGCCACGTTTTGTAATGGCAGGAAGATCAATTTCAACTTCTGGTGAAGAGGAAAAACCTTCATTAGAAGACGTGTCGCAGGAAAAGCAGGCAAGGAAGATAAGAAAGCCCGCCAGGATAAACCTTTTGTCAGCCAGCATAGAGGCTGCAAGTTACCTATTTCGGAGATGAAATAAAAAAGGCTCCACAAGGGAGCCTTTTTATGATTAGAATCTGATTGAAAATTAATTAGCCTGCAATACACCATTTATGGTGTGAACAACGCCATTGTTATTAGTATTATTGGCAGATGTCACCACAGGATCAGCAGCAAGATTGCCATCCACAAGAGTTATGGTTGCACCGCTAAGACTAACTTTTACTGTTTTAGAAGTTAATAATGTATTTAGTACTAAACCATCAGATAGATCTGTTGACAAAAGTCTTCCGGATACAATATGATACTTTACCATATTTGCAACGTCATCTGCTGTTTGAGATTTTATTGCAGTAACTGCATCTGCTTCTGTTGCTACAGAATAATAAGCAAGCATTGCATCATCAGTTGGAGCGAATACTGTAAACTCAGGTAGTGGAGAAGAGTTAGGAACAAGTATTGTTGCAATATTTCCTGTACGAATGGCGAAAGCAAAAAGATCGAAGTCTGCGCCATTTGCATCGACTCCTGTATCTGTTCCACCACTAACTACAGTAGTAGCTCCGTACGCTATACTCATTCCAAAGGGTGATAGTACAGTTGTTGATGTACTTGGAATAGCCATAACTTTATCAATGGTTTGTAAAACCCCATTTGATGCATCTGTGTCGGCAGTTACTACTTTAGCACCTGATGAACCAACATTTGCATTTAATAATACATCGCTACCCTGTGTTGATAAAGATAACCTGGCTCCATTGAAGGTTATAAAAGTTTTTCCTCCGGCAATTGTTGAGGTAGTAACTTTAGAACCGATCAAGTGGTAGTTCAATCGCGAAACCAGTGTAGCTATATTCCAGTTAGCATTTGGTGCCGTATTTGTCATGTACTTAATTGTATCAATAGCTTGTTGCTCTGTAAGCGTCTTGTTATAAATAGAAGCCGATTGAAAGAAAGTAAGGAATGCATCGTCTGTTGGAGCAAATACAGTATATGTGCCTGAGTTAGCATTTCCTAAATTTTTATCTAATCCAGATTTCTCGAGAAGCGCTTCAAAAATATTCAGATCAGTATTGCCAGCTACTTTATCATTAATAGTAGCAGTTTCTGTCGGCGATACCGGCGATTTAAAATCATCAGAGCAGCTTACGCTTATAAGCGAAAGCACAACAATTAAAGATGATCCTGCGCGATTTATGTTTCTAAAATATTCCTTCATATCCTTATTTGTTTTTAATGATGGAGAGTACTAACAAATTTGCGCCTGACACATCATTTCTGTTACCAGACATAATTACAGTATAAACCCCTTTATCATCGAACACGTAACCAAGTTCCTCGGCAAGTGTTGTTGGTCCTGCGCCTGTTACAACAATGTCCATAGCTCCTGAAGTCAAGGTTTGATAGTTTGAAAGTGTAACTGTTCGAGAGCCTACTGATGGTGAGAACGTAGGGTATTTCATAGGGAAACTTCGCACGCTTCCAGAGTTAGTTATAGATGTTCCACCAATTTTTACAGTTACGTTATCTTCTGTATTGGGTGAAGCATGAATAAAACGAACAGCACACTTGCCTGCTGCAGGTTTAGGAAACCGGGTAGTTGATGGTAATGGTAACTGATCTGTGATAACCAGGAAACGAAGTCCTCCAGGATCAGTGCTTCCCAAGGGAACAGTTCCTATAGCAGAGAGAAATGAAGGTGCTACACCGCCATTATATTTCTTCACTAGGTTATAGGTTACTATAGAGTTGTTTGAAGTCAGAGTAATCGTTGTATCGCCACCACCCACAATTTTAGGTGCTGTAAATTCGGTAACACTTGAGTAATATGTTATGTCACCAAAGTTTGAAGCATTTAATGTGCGAAGTGGTTTAGGACGAGTAATTGAATCTACTACAATCAAAGTATAGTATGCGCTGTCAGAGGCTTGAAAATTATTAGTTGAATTATTTGCTGCTCTGAAGATCAAATCACTTTTGTTCAACACTCCGCCAATGGTGCCACTGGTTGCTTTTGCACGAAAATTGGTATTAGCCAATACTCCGTTTGAAGTTACAAGAGCGTTTGTATAAGCAGACTGTGTTGAGTTTGCAGAAATGCTGCTTCCGGTTTTCACATTATTAACAAACAAATCAAGAGACGGAGCATCTGGTGCTGCATTTACCATCAGGAAATTTGCATGAGATGATGTAGACGTTGAAGAAAGATCAGGATCGCTCAAGTCAACATCCTGGCAAGCAACGGCACACATCAGCATGCCTGTGACCAGCGCAGTAGTTATTTTATTTATGTTCAATGTCATCATTGTTTTTCTAGTTAAGTCAAAATCATCTTAAAATATATATCGTACACCAACTTGTAATTGCCAGCGGCCATTAACAGTTTGATCAGGTATGTATGATGAATTAAGAGGTGTGCCATCGGTATTCGTTTCGAAAGTATATACAGGTCTTCCTGTAGTTGGTGCCCATGGCAAGCCCAATGTTGACGTTGGTCCTGAGGTAGCAACTGGAGATGATACTGTACCTGCAGTATGAGGTTGTTCATATCCAAGGAAACGAATGAGTGAAGATCTTGATGGGTTCTTGATCAAACCAGCGTGTGAATCAAAAAGGTTTAAAGCATTGTCGAGTGCTGCAGACAATTGTATAGTGTGTCTTCTGCCTTTTACATTCACAAAGAAATCTTGCAGTATGCTAAAGTTTAATCGGTTTACCCATGGGCTGATAGCACCGTTACGTTCAGCATATTTGCCTCTTCTGCTGTTCAGATATTTATCTTGTCTGATGTAAGTATCAAGCTGATCCCAGATCTGATCAACAGTGCGGTTATCTGTAGCACTGGCTGTACTTAAAACAATTTCGTCTTTGGTTTTAGGAATGTAGATTAAGTCATTGGTTGTAGTTCCATCGCTGTTCATATCACCATTATAGATATAAGAGAACATAGCACCTGACCTTCCTTCATACGTAGCAGAGAAAGTAGTTGCAAAATGTTTCAAATACTCTTTTCTATAACTTCCATAGGCAATAATGCGATGAGGTGTCAATGCATTTGCATAAGACATACCAGGATTATTTGGACCTAACAAGTTTGCTTGTGATGTGAAGATACTTCCGGCAGTTGAACCGTTTTGGGGATTAACTTCACGAGCATCAGTGTATGTATATGCTGCAGAAACCTGGAAGCTTCGGCTGAAGTTCTTTTGTAACTGTGCGGTAATACTCCATTGATAACCTTTATTTGTGTTATCCAATACAAGTGCTTGTCCCACATCGCCATTTACACGACGGTCATTTGATAAGATAGCACGATCAGTGTTAATGGTTGATGTTGGAGCAGCTCCATATAGAGGTCTTCCATCACCCTGAACTTTACCAACAGGAGCAGCAAGGTTAGCATCGCGAATAAATACGGCATGAATATCTTTTGTGTAGATGAATTCAAGAGTACCAACTATACCGTAAGGAAGTTGTTGATCAACAGCAATATTACTTCTCCAAACCTGAGGAAATCTGAAATTTTTAGCTACCGTGTTTACCGATGGTACAATGGCTGAACGTCCATAATTTTTGTCAAGTGGATTAGTGATCATAGGTGGCATACCTTTGCTAAGATCTGAATAAGCACTTGTAGGAGAATCAGATGGAAGAGCATAAGGCTTAGAGCTGAAATCATAAGGCAGTCCATCACCAGTATTGGTAAATGGAACGTTCGTAGATGTGAATTGTCCGAAATAAAGACCATTGTTACTTACTACGTTAGAGAGCCATACAAAAGGAATTCTTCCTGTTAAAACTCCCGTGCCTCCTCTAAGTTGTGTTGTTCTGTCGCCTTTTACATCCCAGTTAAAACCAACTCTTGGTGAAACAAGCGGTTTAACAGTTGGCCATCCGCCAACGCGCACTTTCTCGCCATTGAAATTTATAGCATTCACATAATTATTAACAGGCAGGTCTGTTAAGTAAATAGGAATATCAACACGCACACCGCCAGTGATCTTTACATGTTTGATGCCTGTATATTCATCTTGCGCAAAGAAACCAAGTTGCATGGCAGACCATTTGGCTGCTGTTGCATCTGGCCCTCCCTTAACCGCAACGTATTGAGTTGTATATGATGCGGGTCTTGCTGTTGCCGTTGTGCTTGGGTCAGCATCAGCAATAAAATCAGCAATGCTGTTATAACGATATACACCGTTAATAACCTGAGTAAACACGTTATTGAAATGGTAGTATTCATTAGCCGTTCCAAGTGTAACAGTATGATTCTTCATGTAGATAGAAAAGTTATCATTAAGCTGGATAACATTCTGATCTAGTTTGTTGTTTGGTGTGAATGGATCAGGACCAAAGGATGTCATGTTCTGACCATTCGGTCCCAGAATATCAACCAATGGAAAGCTAGGTACTGATTTACCACCTGCGTTTTCACGGAAGTCGCGGAAAGCACTGAATCCTGCTACAAGGTTGTTTGAATATTTACCTCCACCAAGTGTTGAATTCAACTCAACAGTAACAGAGTATTGATTATTATTAATTCTGTAATATGATGAAGAGTAAGATAATACGTTGTTTGTGTTTCCTCTGCCACCTGCAACACTGCTGGCAAAACCACCTGAGCCACTGGGGGGTTGATCTTGAAATGCTGTTGTAGCATTACCACGTATTGTAAGTTTGTTGTTTTGATTGATGTTATAATCGAAACGTACTACAAACCTTCTGCTCTCAGTTGCACGATTGTAATTCTTGTAAACACCTGGATCGAATTTGATCTGGTTTTTCAAAAAATCAGTCAACGGTATAAGACCTGTTTGTGGATCGCTATCGTCTGATGCCTGGGTAGCTCCCGTTGTAGAAGCACTTGAGTTAACCCGCACCGGGTTAGTATAGAATGGATCAGTACGATTCTCAATCTCTACGTTTGCAAAGTAAAATAGCTTATCCTTGATAATGGCGCCTCCTACACGGAAACCTACATTCTTATAATTAAAACTTGGCACTGGTAATTTTACACCGTCTACTTTTTTGCCGGCAAGATTTTGATTTCTAGTAAATCCGTATACTGACAATGACAAATCATTTGTACCACTTCGTGTTATAGCGCTAACCCCAGCTCCTGTAAAGGCACCTTGGCGAACATCATAAGGGGAAAGTGAAACGGTAATTTCCTGGATAGCATCCATACCAAATGGTGTTGCGCCGGATTGTCCTGCAGGTAATGGATTTAATCCAAACACGTTGTTAACGGTGGCACCATCAATGGTAAGGTTATTATACAAATTGCTTCGTCCACCAAATGAAAATGCACTGCCGCCAGCTTGTGGTGTTAAGCGACTGATGTCTCTGAAGTCACGACCGATAGAAGGAAGATTCTGAATCTGGTTTACATTGAAGTTTGAAGAAGCGCCAATTTTTTCAGAATTAAGAACTGGATCTTTCTCGCCTGAAACTACAACTTCTTGAAGCTGTGTACCTTCATCAAGCATTTTGAAATCAAGTTGAAAGGTCTGGCCAAGTTGTAGATAAACATTTTCTTGTACCTGCTCTTTATATCCAACGAAAGTTGTTTTTACAGTGTAGGGTCCGCCAACGCGCATGCCAGGTATAAAATAATACCCATCAACACGAGATGCATTTCCATAAACTGTTCCTGAGGGCTGGTGGACAGCTACCACTGTAGCGCCGGGTAAGGCTTCACCTTTTTGGTCGGTAATAACACCACTCAGGCTCGCTGTAGTAACCCCCTGAGCTCGCGCCCCTATGGATGTTAAAACTACAAAGGCTAAGAGTAAAATTTTACGCATAGTTGTGTGTTTAGATTAATAATTTTTTGTTTGTAAAAGTATTCTTTTGACAGTGATAAGCCTTTATTTCAGTTTTAAATCTGTCGTAAAAAGTTTACAATAAGTTAACACCCTTTAAACCTGAATCACAAGAAATATCGCCTTAAAACCTAAAAACTAAGTCGTAAGCCCGATGCTAACGATTGAGAATAGTATAGCTCAACTTCAGGTTTAGAAAAATGCCTGTATTATTGTGTTAATTTTAGGGATAATGGATTCTATAGTTTTGTGAGAGGTTTTGCTATTGGTTGGTTAGTTTTGCTTTCGTATGCGGGCTTGGCTCAGGTTGTCACTGATGATACTACTCACCAACGCCTTGTTCATAAAATCCGACAGAGCAAAACATCAAAGGCTCTTCTTAATTCCGTTAAAACCCACTCCAATCCTGACACGCTGTTCAACACCCGAAGCGAATCGGTTTTTATGCAGTACAGCGGAAAAATTGTAAGGCATATTAACATCAACCACATTGGCTTTGATAAAACCATTTATGATACTACGAGAAGTGTAAAGAATACTATTACGCGGATTGGAAACAGTTTACACAGTAATACTAAAGTATGGGTAATCAAAAACAATTTGTTTATCCGCGAAGGCAAAGCGTTAAACCCTTACCGGGTTGCCGATAACGAACGATACCTTCGGGATTTAAATTTTATACTTGACGCCCGTATATATGTTGAACCAGTCTCAGCTGATAGTGTCGACTTAACTGTTGTTACTCGCGATATTTTTAGCTTGGGTGCGTCCTTCTCGCCCAACAGTCCACATAAGTATACTTATAAAGTTCATGATGTTAACGTAGCTGGCTGGGGGCAGCAAATTCAAACAAATGGTTTGATTGAAAATGGACGAAATCCTATGCTTGGTCCTGAATTTATTTATTCAAAAAATAGCATTGGCGGTACACTTACCAATCTTTCTATTGGTTACACTACACTTAATACAGGTAGCAGTTACGGTGAGGAAAATGAGTATGCTGCTTATGTAAGATTAAACAGACCACTTGTCTCGCCTTATACACGTCTTGCTGGTGGATTGGAGATCAGTGTTAATCAATCTAAAAATGTAAACGTAGCGCCAGACTCTCTTTTCAAAAGCTATCGATACGTGGTCAATGATTTCTGGATTGGTTATAACATTGGTATTAATAGCAGAGTGAAAAATCGTAACAGGCATTTCGCTGCTATTCGTTTCTTCAGTGAGCAATTTCTTAGTCAGCCCAAACAACCTATCGAAAGAATAAATCCGCTCTATAACAATCAAGACTATGTGCTTGGTCAGTTTACATTCTTTAATCAGAACTTTTATAAAACCCGATATATCTATGGTTTCGGTCGAACAGAAGATGTTCCTTACGGGAAACGTTTTTCAGTTCTTGCAGGATGGTCTCATCAGCTATTTTTAAACAGACTTTACATGGGCATTGATTTCGACAGAACTATTGTTCATGGTAAAGGAGATTTTTATCAATATTCATTTCGCGCAGAAACTTTTGATTATAAACAAGAGCTGCAAGATATAAGCCTGCTTGCATCAGCTTCATTAAATAGCAGACTGCATGTTTATAAACATTTCAAAATAAGGCAATCTCTTGGTGCCAGCTATACTGCTATTATAAAACCTACCATTAATAGACTATTACAAATTGATAATGACTTTGGAGTTAGTGGAATCAGGGCTGATAGCGTTCGCGGGCAACAACGACTTGGGCTGCATACAGAAACAGTTATGTTCACAAATTGGAAATTACTGGGCTTTCATTTTGCGCCACTCATTTTTGGTGACATGGCTTTCATTTCAAAAAATAATGATCAGGTGTTTTATGACAAACCTTATTATGGTTTAGGTGGAGGTATGCGTACCCGAAATGAAAACCTTGTATTTGGCACGATTGAATTCAGGGGCACTTATTTTCCGCGTGTCCCGCAAGGTGGCAGCCATTTCAGTGTAACGCTTCGCACCAATTTACGAATTAAGTTTACTGGTAGTTTGATTAACGCCCCTTCGTTTATTCAGTACAATTAAACGAAGATGTATTTCGTCCATCACGTGTTTACTATGATCACTAAACACTTTTATTTATATTTAGTAATCCGACGTTCTCTTTACGGAATTGAATAGATAAAAGAATACAATAGAAATAAAATGAGAGCAATCAATCCGATACCACAGGACAGAATTTCCGATTATGTGGAAAGAATATTGGTGATTGAAAATTTCAATGTAGCTAACTCTTTCACATTGCCATTGTTTGCCAACGGAACTCCAACACTTCTGTTCCTTACAACAAAAGCAACAATCGATAATAAACGAACAAATTATCTTACACTATTCGGGCAAACAGTTTTTCCAGAGACGTTAACGATAAAAGATAATTTTACTTTAATAGCATATTTCCTCAAGCCCTTTTCCTTGTTTTCGCTCTTTGGTATTTTAGCAAAAGAACTGACTGACTATCCTATTGACTTGAATCTGTTGAGCCAGTTAAATGCAAGCGAACTGCAGGAAAAATTGTTGAATGCAGAGAGCACAGAGGTGATGCTGACTTTACTGAACGATTTTATATTTGCCCTGATCACAAAAAAGAATGCTGAAAAGGAAATCATAAAATGCGCCACGGCTATCATTGCAACCAGACCTTCAAAAGAAAGTCTGATTTTGGTTCAGGATAAATTGAGCATGACAGAAAGAACTTTTGAACGGATGTTTGAAAAAAATATTGGCATCTCACCAAATCTCTTCAGAAGAATATGCCAGTTTAATTTAGCATTTCAACAATTAAATGCCAGGCAATTCAGCAAACTGTCAGATCTTGCTTTTCAAAACGGCTATGCCGACCAAAGTCATTTCATACGTGCCTTCAAAGAGTTTACCGATATAACCCCAAAAGAATATCTCAGATTTGGTCAACGCGACTAAAAATGCAGATTGTCGGTTTCGTTCTATTTTGAGTTTTAGTGTTTGGTTTCCTTTGTCATAGATATTTAAAAACACAAACTTTATAACATGAAAAACTCAATTTATCCTTGCATGTGGTTTGATGGTCAGGCACAGGCAGCAGCAGAATTTTACTGCAACATTTTTAAGAACTCAAAGATTACTGCAGATAATCAAATGGTTGTGATCTTTGAATTAAATGGTAAACGTTTTATGGGTTTGAATGCGGGACCTCAATTCAAATTCAATGAAGCAATTTCATTTGTAGTTGATTGCGAGACACAGGAAGAAATTGATTTCTATTGGGGAAAACTAACAGCAGGAGGCGGCAGTGAGGGCAGCTGTGGCTGGCTGAAAGATAAATTCGGTGTGTCATGGCAGATTGTTCCAACAATACTTCCCACGCTGTTAAGCAATCCCGATAAAGCACAACGCGTTATGCAAGCTTACATGAAGATGAAAAAGTTTGACATCAAAGCGTTGGAAAATGCCTGATAAAAAATACCTGAATTGCTAACTCTCAAACAATAAAAAAGGTGTCCTATGAAAGACACCTTTTTTATTGTAATCAAATTATTGACACTTACTTCTGTCCATATTTTTCTTTAAACCTGTTGTAAAGCAATTGTTGTTTGCCATCGAGATTTAATTTTCTACCGGCAATGAAAGCATTCTCGACATTATTGGTTCGCATATCCAACGCGTCGCCTGTTGAAATAAAAAGGTTAGCATCTTTTCCAACTTCTAATGTTCCACAAGAAGAATCTATACCAATAATTTTGGCAGCGTTTAAAGTAATAAGCTGTAGCGCTTCTTCTTTACTGAGACCATAAGCCGATGCTGTACCCGCAAAGAAAGGAAGGTTTCTGGAGTTTTGAAGTCCGTTATAAGAAAGTGAAACCATTACACCTGCCTTCGTTAGAACTGCAGGTAACTTATATGGCATATCAACATCTTCATCATTTGAGATTGGCAAACGATGTACATTAGCAAGAACTACCGGGATATGATTTTCGCTTAAGAATTCTTTTACGAGATACGATTCTTCTCCATCTTTTAAAACTATTTTCTTAATGCCCACTTGTTGTGCAAGCTGGATGGCAGACATAATTTCTTTGGCGAGAGAGGCTCTCATATAAATTACTTTACTGCCATCAAACAATCCTTTCATGGCTTCCAGTTTCAGGTTTGTTGCTTCAGGTGCAGATTGAGCATAAGCTTTAGCTTCAGCAAGAAAGTTTGATAGTTCACGTATCTGCTCATCATACTTCTCGTTCTTTTTAATTTGTGTTTCGCCCATCCACCAGCGTGGTGACTGATAAAATGCAGGCCAGTTCAAATGTACACCATCATCGGTTTTATAAACGGCATCCTCCCAATTCCATCCATCCAATTCTATAACGGACGATGTACCGGATATGATGCCACCAATAGGAGTAGTCTGCGCAAGTAAAATTCCATTGTAACGGAGTGTAGGAATTAATTCTGAATCTGTGTTATAAGAAATGATCGAACGAACGTTGGGATTGTATGAACCGGTCTCATTAACATCACGCGTTGATCGAACAGCAGAAATCTCTTGTAGTCCTAAATCTGAATCAGGCAATATAAAGCCAGGATAAACATGTTTACCTGATGCATTAATAATTTCAAATTTACTCGCATCAATAGAGGAGGTGCTTGCGTCTGCTACCAATGTCAGCTTTCCATTATCGAATGTAATGATTGAATTTTGAATTACATTTCCATTACCAATGTGAGCTATCGCACCTGTTATAGCAATTGGTTTTGTTTGAGGCGATGCAGGCTTTGGAACCTGGCCGAATGCCAGCGAGGTCAAAGTGAATACAGATATTGTTAGTGTTATAAATTTTTTCATCATCATAATATTTTAATGATTATCAAGTTCGTTAGCAAACATAATATCCTCACAATGCCATAAATGGTTCTCATGTTTTTCTGGCTTTTGTGTTGGTTCACCTGCTTTCTTCAGCCCTAACATTTTCTGAATGATTCTGGATCTCTCAGCTTCCTGACTCTTACGCATCTCAATATCTTTTTCGATGTCATAGTAGATCGCTCCATCAACAATGGTCTTCTCTACTTTGGCATAAATCGAAAGTGGATTGTCTGACCACACAACAATGTCGGCATCCTTTCCTACCTTAACACTTCCCATCTGTTTATCGAGGTGAAGCATCTTTGCGGGATTGAGTGTTACCATCTTCCATGCTTCTTCTTCTGACACGCCGCCGTACTTTACTGTCTTGGCAGCTTCCTGGTTAAGTCTGCGTGCCATCTCAGCATCATCAGAGTTGATAGCTGTAACAACACCTGCACCTTTCATGAGTGCAGCGTTGTAAGGTATAGCTTCCTTTACCTCCATCTTGTATGACCACCAATCAGCAAATGTAGAACCTGCTGCTCCATGGGCGGCCATCTTATCGGCAACTTTATAACCTTCCAGAATATGTGTGAATGTATTGATGTGAAAGTTGAATCGCTCTGCTACTTTCATCAACATGTTGATTTCTGATTGCACATAAGAATGACATGTTATGAACCGTTTACTATTTAGAATTTCAACGAGAGCATCAAGTTCAAGATCTTTGCGTGGAGCAGTTGCAGTAAGTTTTATTTTAGCAGGTAAAGCCTGATAAGCCTTCCACTCTTTTTCATATTCCTGAGCACGTGTAAAAGCATCTACAAAAACCTGCTCAACACCCATGCGGGTTTGTGGAAAACGTACTGTATTTGCATCGCCCCAATTTGATTGTTTTACATTTTCGCCAAGAGCGCATTTGATAAAGCCATCTGCATTTTTGATTTTCATTTCTTCCGGAGATTTTCCCCATTTGTATTTCACCAATGCAGATTGTCCACCAATAGCATTAGCCGATCCATGCAGAAGTTGGCCACTCACAACACCTCCTGCTAACTGACGATAGATATTGATATCTTCTGAATCGACGACATCTCCCATTCTCACTTCAGCAGAAACAGTTTGGACATCATTTATTGAAACAAGAGCAATATGTGTGTGCTCATCTATAATGCCTGAGGTTACGTGTTTATTTGTACCGTCGATTACCAACGCTCCGGCAGAGGGAAGATTTTTACCAATCTGCACAATCTTGCCATCCTTTAGAAGCACGTCTGTTTCCTTAAGAATTCCATCGGCCTCATTTGTCCACAAGGTTGTGTTCTTCAATAAGATGGTTTGAGTTTGAGGAATGGATGAAGATCCAAAAGCTACGAAGGGATAAGTTATGTTACCCCACGCTGGTTTATCTTCTTTTTTCTCTTCTTTCTTAACTTCTTTTAAAGGGTCTTTACATGTTGCTGTCCATGTAATCCATGTGCCATCAACCAACTGTCCTTTTCCTTTTAAGTTTTTATCAGAAGGATAACCACTCAAACGAATTTTACCCTTAGGCGATTTTGTTGTATCAGCATCAAATGAAATTGTAATGAGTGCATCCTTTATTTTAAGAACAGATTTTAATTCGAGAGAGTCTGTAGTTTTTATTTTTGCAGTCAATGATCCTGGTTTGCCAGATATTGCTAACAAGTATGAGTCGCTACCAACAGCAAGAGAATAATTTCCGATGAGCTCACTCTTTTCAAACTCTGTAACAGTGTAAGGTTTACCATGAATCCAGTTTTGATAAATAGATGTTTTCTCATCGAATAGATTTCCGGAAGTAATAATGAAATTAGCTTCCATTCCTTTTTTGAGTGAGCCTATAGCATTATCAACTCCCAGCAACTGAGCTGGTGTGAACGTCATGGCCTTTAATGCAACATTTTGATCAAGACCATACTTAACGGCCTTGCGTATATTGCTCAGATATTTGCTGACATCTTTTAATCCTTGCGCTGTAAATGCAAAGTTTATATTGTTTTGAGAAACAATCAGCGGGTTGGCTGGTGCTATTTCCCAATGCTTCAAATCAGTAAGACTCACCATTTGTGCATCATAGGGATCTTCAACATCATAGATCTCTGGAAAATTAACCGGAATTATAAGAGAAGCTTTTGTTTCTTTTATTTCAGCTATACGTTGATACTCATCACCAGCACCTTTGATTATGTATTGAACTCCAAATTCATCACCAAGTTTATCGGCACGTAATACACTGAGTTTATCTTTAACATCAAAAATGGCAGGCAGCGATTTGTTGCTTGCAAAACTCTCAAGAGTTTGATCATTGAATTTTTTATTTCCAGATGCCTTATACCATTGTGCATCTAAATATGTTTGGCGAATTAATGCAATATAACCCATCAATGATGATGGATAACTTTGATGAGATGATCCTTTATCAAATGAAAAGTGTGCTGCAGCTCGTTCTTTGATAACTACATTCTGATCGCGATCGTTAGCTAATGTTACCAGTACAGAAGAGCCTCTTATTAATCCATCATTTCGAAAACTGTTTACAGTTCCAAAACCAACTTTTCTTAAGTTCTCTGCTTCTTTTACGTTAATGGTAAAATCAGTAAAAGCATTGTACTCAGCCTTAACAGTCTCGTTCCAATTGAACGGACCTTTTGTCTTACTCTCTAACTGAGTGGGTCCTCCGAATTCGCTGGGCTCACTTTTTATAAATGGAACACCATAGCTTGAATAAGGATCAACAAATGAGGGATAAATTGTTTTTCCGTTCAGATCAATGACAACGGCATTTTTGGGAATGGATATGGTTGCACCTGCACTTTCAACTTTGCCATCTTTAATAAGTAGCGTTGCATTTTCCAGTTTAGTTTGAAAATCGACGTAGAGATTGGCGTGGATAAAAGCATAGATAGCAGGTCTTTTATCTTTTACACCGTTTACGGGAAACGTTTCCTGCCCCCAGCTTAGGCCCGGCAACAAGAGCCAGAGAGCCATGAAACCCAGGAGGGTTCCAGCCATTTCTTTTTTCATATATTGTTTAGGTTAATAACACTTGACAACATAGGCTTTTTTAAGCAAATGCGTACAAGAAATTTATACCAATGGTACCTATTGTCTGAATTTCAGATAGATGAATATTTTAAAATCATGCTGAATTAAAAAGAGCATTTTTATGCTTTAGTTTCATAACCTGTTTGGTATTAAACTAAATTGCTACTCATACGATGCCATCTAAAGAATAGATATGAATTCATTTTGGAAGAAGGTAATAAATAAAACAACGCTTCGGAATTTCAGAAATGAAAATGGAGAAGGAAAACAGCATTCATCTTATATGCTGGCTAAAGGACTCAGGGAACTTAGAATTGTAGCAACCAGACATGTTAAAGATTTGATTTTAATTACCGCAGGAATTTTTTCTGCTGCCTTTGGCTTCAAGGGATTTCTATTGACCAATCATTTTATTGATGGAGGCGCTACAGGTATTTCTCTTTTGATTTCCGCCGTAACATCAATACCACTTTACATTTTGATTATAAGCGTGAACATACCTTTTATAGTATTGGCTTATAATATTATGGGAAAAGGGTTTGCAATAAAAACAGCGCTTGCTATTTCAGGTCTTGCTCTTTGTCTCGCTACAGTGCACTTCCCCGATGTGACAAAAGATAATTTGTTAGTTGCACTTTTTGGTGGATTTTTTCTAGGCGCAGGCATTGGTCTTTCTGTGAGAGGAGGGGCGGTAATTGATGGCACTGAAGTGTTGGCTATCTACTTGAGTCGTAAGTTTGGTACAACAATCGGTGATATTATTATCGTTATCAATATTCTCATCTTCTCTGCTGCTGTTTATTTTCTTTCCGTAGAAATTGCACTCTACTCCATGATCACATATCTGGCCGCATCAAAGACCCTTGATTTTATTATTGAAGGTATTGAAGAGTATATGGGTGTTACAATTATTTCATCTCACAGTGAAGAGATCAGGCAGATGATCATTCAGAAAATGGGAAGAGGTGTTACTATTTATAGTGGCAAGCAAGGCTATGGTAAGCGCGGCGAAACAAGAGACGCAGACATTATCTACACCGTAATTACAAGACTCGAATTAAATAAACTGAATACTGAAATCGAAAAAATTGAACCTGATGCATTTGTTGTGATGAGCAGCATCAGAGATACGAAAGGTGGAATGATAAAGAAGAGACCTTTACATTGATCTGCTCAATCTTACAATTCTGAATCAGATACATTAAAGGTATCGCCTTCATTCACGTCTCCGCTTTTATAGCCTTTGCTAAACCATCGAACGCGTTGTTCTGAAGTTCCGTGAGTGAAAGAATCTGGTGTAACATAACCTTGAGATTGTTTTTGAAGTCTGTCATCACCAATAGCTGAAGCTGCATTGATAGCTTCTTCAAAGTCTCCTTCTTCAATCATGTTGCTGAGTTTGTTGGCGTGATTGGCCCAAACACCGGCTAGAAAATCTGCCTGTAATTCCAGTCGTACAGAGAGTTTATTATATTCTTCTTCACTCATATTGGCACGGGCTGCATGAACCTTATCTGTTATGCCTAAGAGATGTTGCACGTGATGTCCAACTTCATGAGCAATAACATATGCTTGTGCGAAATCACCGGGAGCATTAAAACGCTCCTTTAATTCCTGGTAGAAGCTAAGGTCGATATATAATTTTTCATCTTCACCACAATAGAAAGGTCCTGTAGAAGCATCAGCATTACCACAACCTGATTGAACCTGGCCACTGAAAAGAACAAGTGTAGGTTCACGATAATTTTTCATCTGTTCATGCCACACATCTTCCGTATCTGCCAACACAACTTTTACGAAATGACTTAACTCCTCCTCATCTGCTGATGGTGTATAAGATTGTGATTCTGTACTTGTAGTTCCATCACTAACAGGAATGTTTTGCAATAGCGTCAGCGGATTCTTACCAGTAATCAGGCTGATAATAATCACAATTACCACTAATCCAATTCCACCTTTTATGGGTAATCCGCCGCCACCTCCTCCACTGCCACGTCGGTCTTCCACATTACCACTTTCTCTTCGGCCACGCCACTGCATATTTTTTAATAGTTATATATCAAGGAAGATACCATCAATAAGTTAAATAATCAACGTAGTTGTTGCTATCATTGAAGGAATGCTTTTGCGTTCGCCAAATCACCATTTGAACGTAAAAAAGTTATTCTGAATGGTAATATCGAAATCACTGGTTACAGTTGTGGTTTGAAAGTTATTAGTGGTAAGCATGAAGTTCTGTTCGCTCTTTAAGAAATAAATCCTTTTCCGTAAGTTGCTATTCTTTTAATGACTCTTTTATGAGAAAGATTATACCAGGCGTGATTCTTTTAACTGTAGTGTTTTCGTGTGCCAAGCATGATGAGACTAAGGTTCCAACAGTACAATACAAGCCTGCCGTTAAACTTTATTTTTCAGAATACTCCGAATACCATGTTGGCTACATGTACACCGATACGCTTGATAAATATTTTACACTTTTGAATTATGATTCTGGTTTGCAAAGTCCAGAAGGTATTGCTTATAACCAGGCAGGTAAGAGACTTTATATTGCAGAAGGTGACGGAAGCCGGGTGCTTAGAGATACACCAACTGATCCAGCCTTGAAGGTAGTTTATGATTCTGATAGGGGAGTTTCCAACCCTACGGCTGTTGCTATTGATACCGTGAGTAAAAAATTGTATTGGGCAAATTCAGGCTCGGGTCAAATTATGGTTGGAGATTTATTCGGAACAATTGACCCAGTACCTCTTTTCGGAGATGCTGAAATAATTGATCTCTGTTATGGAATTGCCATTGATCATAAGAATAACAAAATCTATTTTGGCGATAACAATCTACATCAAATAAGTGTGGGAAGCCTTGATGGAACGGGAACACCTAAAGTACTGTATCAATCTCCGGCAGAGAGCACATTATGTCCGCAGAGTATTGCTCTTTTAGAAGACACACTTTATTGGGCTGATGACTGTTCTGATAATATTGCATCAGCAAGTGCTGATGGCAAGAGCACCGTTAAAATTCTTTTTGATTATGATACAGATGGTGTAAGCCAACCCAAAGGAATTGCTATCGACAAGGCCAAAAATAAAATTTACTGGTCAGAGTATGACCACTCTTATATTGTAAGAGGTAATATATACGGCACAGGAGAGTCTGAACTTGTTTTGGAAGGTGTTCAGGCTAACAGCATCTCGCTCCAGTATAAGTAGCGTTACAATTTTACCGCTCTGTTTCGAAGCATAAAATCAGCCAGTACAAGTGCAGCCATGGCTTCAACTATAGGCACAGCTCTTGGCACTACGCAAGGATCGTGTCTTCCTTTACCAGAAACTGTTGCTTCATTGCCATGCTTGTCAACAGTTTGTTGATCTTGCATAATGGTTGCTACAGGTTTGAAGGCAACGTTAAAATAAATATCCTCTCCGTTGGAAATTCCGCCTTGTATACCTCCTGAGTGATTTGTTTTTGTTTTGATCTTGCCACCTTCGTTATAGAACTCATCGTTGTGTTGTGAGCCTCGCAGAGTTACACCTTCAAATCCACTGCCGTATTCAAAGCCTTTTACAGCATTGATGCCCAGCATAGCTTTTCCTAATTCTGCGTGAAGTTTATCGAAAACAGGTTCACCCAATCCTACAGGAGTATTCTTTATAACGCACGTAACAAGACCACCAACGGTATCACGATCAAGTCTTACCTGATCGATGAACTCAATCATCTTTTCGGCTGTGGCAGAATCCGGGCAGCGTACGATGTTGTCTTCTGTTTTTGAAAGATCAAGTTGTGTGTAATGTGGTGCAATGATTTCACCTACTTGCGAAACGTAAGCATTGATTGTGATGCCTGCCTGTTGCAAGAATAGTTTTGCAATGGCGCCAGCGGCTACACGTGCAGCAGTTTCACGTGCAGAACTTCTTCCACCACCTCGATAATCGCGATTGCCATATTTTGCATCATAAGTATAGTCAGCATGCGATGGGCGGAATGTCTCCGCTATGTGACTGTAATCTTTACTGCGCTGATCCTGATTTTCGATAACCATAGCAATAGGAGTACCGGTTGACTTGCCTTCGAATACGCCACTCAAAATTTTGCAAGAGTCATCCTCCTTGCGCTGTGTTGTTATTTTTGATTGTCCGGGTTTACGTCGATCAAGTTCTGATTGAATGAAGGCCTCATCTATAACAAGACCTGCAGGGCATCCATCAAGGATAACACCAATTGCTGGTCCGTGTGATTCTCCAAAAGTTGTGATTCTAAAAAGTTGTCCGTACGAATTATTCATTACTTATATTTTACTCCGCTATGTTTGCAGAAAGGTGTTTTATTTTTTGATCACAAGATACGCGGAAGCTCCTAACATCAGCAAAATAAAAATGTTAAAGACCCACTTTTGCCATGACTTATCGCTTGACTCACGCAAGGTATTGTTTGTTGATTCCATTCTGTCATAGAATGTACCCAAATCGTTTGATTGAATGGCTTCATTCTTGGTGCTCTCACCACCTACCGTTATGACAAGTTTTGATTTCAGCGTATCGTATTTTTTAATGCGCGGATTGAAGTAGACCCAGTTTACATAGTCACTCATTTTAAATTGTCCAGGTTCTTTAGGTATTAGAAAATAGCTAAAAGATTTTGTTCCGGTAACTCTGTTGTTCATTCGGTTAATGTCTTGCCTAACATTGGGTTCATAAAACTCAAACTCATTGCTTGAGATCTTTGGTTTTGCAATAGCAGAGATATTTCCTTCGCCATAGATATTAAATTCATAGCCTGTGCTCTGTCCGGTTTCTAACGTTGTACTTCTGATTTTTTCATCAAGCTGATAGTCGCCAACGGCCACAACATCTTTAAGTGGATGCGGAGGCAAGTCTTTAACCTTAACAACTTTAGATTTGGTAAAAAATGTTTTGTAATCTTCTTTACGATTTTGTCCAAAGAAGGAAGGGTTCTTCGCCACTTTGTATTTTATCATCTCTAAACCAACTGCCGGAAACTTTACAGGCTCAGTGTTCAGCGGGAAATAAGCAGATTGATAAATCTTGTATTGAACATAATTCTTTCCCTGGATCGTTACGGATTCGGGTTCTATGTTTTCGATCTTGAAATTTTCTTCCCAGCAATTACCAGGTTTTATTTTTTTCAGGATATCGGGTACTTGCTTATCCAGATTGTAGAACTGTAGTGGAGCTTTGTTGTTTTCAGATACAAATAATGAAAGCACAGCATTAAATCCTTCGCCAACATAAACTTCATCTTTGTTTGTTGTGAGAGCAAGGAAGGCATCATCTTTCACATCGAGATATTCTGTTTCATTTCTGCCGAAGAAATCATCAGAGCGATCGAAGAAGCTGTCGAATGGGTCGCGTTGTTGCCGTTGTATCGGCGGCCCTACTTTTACTTTTTTACCGGGAGAGTTTACAACCTTATCATTAACCTTTAATGTAAATGGTGCTATTGTAATAATACCTTGCTTCGTTGGCGAGTAAGTCATGATGATACTCTGCGACGAAGACATCTGCCCATTGATAATGTTTGTCGTGGACTGAGAAGATGTGCCTCGCTTTTTAAATCCAGGTATTTCCGGGAAGTTATCGTAGGTCTTGAACTGCTCGTTTGTTACCGTTACAGTAATTGTCCAAGTCTGGTTTTCTCCTATCTCATCCGGACCGAGAATAAGTTGAATATTCTGTGCCTGTGTGAATAGCGGAGCAAAAAGCAGTAATAAAAGTCCAAAAAAGTGCTTAATCGAAAAAACCAATCGCATACTAGATCCTGTTGGATTAAATGTCGTTACAAAGCTAAGCTAAAGATGAAATTCTGGCGAAAAAGTATGAATACCCTTCATAAATGCCAAAAAATAGGGTTTTATAAAATTATCAAAAGAGTTTCTTCTCCAAAACTCAATATTTTATTACCTTAACAACTGTTAGCCAAGCATTTTTTAAACTCTCTTAATTAAATACGAACTATGCCCATGTTAAATTATGTCAAAACTGTTCTTAGCAAGGTTAGTTTTGACGCATTACTCTTCGAAAAAGAGCTGCGTAAAGCTATTAAAATGCTGATCGCGGAAGAAGTAAACGATCTCAGACAATGGTGTTACAACCGGTTTGGGCAACAGTACGAAGCAATTTTGAATCGTTGCTTTGTTATGATCTAAATTTTGAAATTTTAAAACTGAATTTAAAAAGCCTTCTTCGGAAGGCTTTTCTTTTTAATGCTTATCGCTATCTGTTTCTGAAACAAACCTGATGTTTCTTTTGAGACCGTCAAGCTTCGTGCGTTTCACTGGCGACTTCTTGAACAGAACTTCAAAGACATCATTTGTAATTTCTTTCCATTCTTGTTTAGCCATGGAGGCCAACTGTGGATTTGCATTGAAACGATCCTCCTGATGTGGTTTTGAGAAACTATTCCACGGGCAAACATCCTGACAGATATCGCATCCAAAGATCCAATTCTGAAATTTACCTCTTACATCTGCAGGAATTTCCTCTTTTAATTCGATAGTGAAATACGAGATGCATTTGCTGCCGTCAACAACATAGGGTTCAGGGATGGCATCTGTTGGACAAGCATCCATGCAAGCGGTACACGTTCCACAAAAGTCTTTAACAGGACTATCATAGTTCAGGTCAAGATCAATGATTAATTCAGCCAGAAAAAAGAAACTTCCCATTTGCTTATTTAAAAGCAGAGAATTTTTTCCTACCCAGCCGATACCACTTCGCTTGGCCCAGGCTCTTTCCATCACAGGAGCTGAATCAACAAATGCACGACCTTGTACTTCGCCGATCTCTCGTTGAATATCTTCTAGTAATATTTTGAGTTTATCTTTTACAACAAAATGATAGTCTTCGCCATAGGCATACTTTGCTACCTTAAATCCATCAGGCTGTTCTAAATTTTGTTGAGGATAATAATTGTAGATAAGACTAACAACAGATTTTGCACCAGGCACGAGCAGCGTAGGGTCGAGGCGCTTATCGAAATGATTTTCGAGATAACTCATTTTGCCTTGATAATTTCGCTTTAACCACGCTTCTAATTTGGGAGCTTCGTCAGAGAGAAATTCTGCTTTTGAAATACCACAAAAGCTAAAGCCCAGTTCTAGGGCTCTGGATTTTATGAAAGCAGTTGATTTTTCCTTCTGCATAACGATAATACTTAGTAAGACGGGTTCATCAGTACATCCAACAATCTTATTTGATTACGTGCCCGTATCAGGTTTTGTTTAGGATATGTGATTTGATAGTATACATCACCTTCCAGGAAATCAGTAAGCATGCGCAGTGCCATGATGTAAGTCATCATCATACCGGCAAACGGAAAAAGTGTTTTCTCAGTTTCATTAAGCTTTTCATCCATTTGTTCATGATAAGCTGACGCAAGAGCATCATAGATTGGTTTTCGAAATACAACCTTTGAAAGATCTTGTTCTTCTTCATTCACAGGACTCACAAATGTTCTGATCATATCTCCGAGATCATAGATAAAGTAGCCTGGCATAAGTGTGTCCAGATCAATAACGCAAATAGCTTTTCTGGTAACAGAGTCAAATAAAATATTATTGATCTTGGTATCATTGTGTGTAATGCGAAGCTGAAGAACACCCGAGCTTATCAATTTATTATATTGATCGACAAGATGTTTATAGGAGAGACATTTGCTTACAGTTTCAGCAGCCTCG
>Ga0310811_10002290_pt1 | contig 23870 bp, 26 predicted proteins | sample YCmetagenome_FD_207642 | JGI IMG/M metagenome (GOLD analysis project Ga0310811, IMG submission 207642) | Soil microbial communities from experimental microcosm in Duke University, North Carolina, United States - YC | ecosystem: Engineered > Artificial ecosystem > Soil microcosm > Unclassified ... | reverse complement strand
CGTCGCAGAACGCTATTTTGCCAGCGCCGCCTGGGCCTGCTTCACCAAGGCGTCGAAGGCCGCTGGATCCTGGAAGGCCAGGTCGGCGATCACCTTGCGGTCGAGCTCGATGCCCGCTCGCTTGATGCCGTTGATGAACTGGGAATAGGTCAGGCCATGCTCGCGGACGCCGGCGTTGATGCGCTGGATCCACAAGCCGCGGAAGGTCCGCTTCTTGTTGCGGCGATCGCGATAGGCATAGCGAAGGCCCTTTTCGACCTTCTCGATCGCGATGCGGTAGTTCGTCGAGGCGCGGCCGCGGTAGCCTGCCGCCGCTTCGACCATCTTCTTGTGCCGGGCGTGGGTGGTGACGCCCCGTTTGACGCGTGCCATGGGGGAGCCTCCTTATCCGTTCGGCAGAAAGAAACGTTTGACTTTGATCTCGTCCGGTTTCGCCATGACCTCGGGCCCGCGAGCCTGACGCTTCATCTTCTTGGGCCGGCTGATCTGACGGTGACGGCGCTGCGAGGGATACATCTTCACCTTGCCGCTGCCGGTGAGCTTGAAGCGCTTTTTGGCGCCGCTCTTGGTCTTCATCTTGGGCATTTCATGTTTCCTTGTATGGGTCGGTCGAAAAGGACGGTTTGGGCATGCCCTGCCGTGGCCGTCTCTGGTTCCCCGAATGGGAAGCGGCGGTTTATACAGGTCGCCCCCGGCCCTGGCAAGGCCGCTATCGCGGGGTGGTTGACCCCGGCGGTTGAAAATGCTGCATAATTCCGGCCGACATCTCGGACCTGACAGGTCGATGGCCATGAACCTGTTCAAGAGAGACCGCAGACCGGCCCGCGTCATCGCTCTCTTCTCCGGGGCCGGCCTCCTCCTTCCCCCGGTCGCAACCGCCTTCGTCTATACGATCTTCACGACGCTGGACCGCCTGCCCTCGGGCTGGGGACGCGACACGGTCTTGCTCACGACCCCCATTGCCGTCGCCTCGATCCTGCTATGGCCGCCGGCTCTGGAGGCCTCCGTTTACAAGATCGACGGCAACCCCGATGGCATGCTGGATCTGCTTGCCCAGGGTGTCCTCATGAACGGCGTTACCTTCGCCGTGCTGGGCGCCCTTCTTTGGTATGCGCTCAATCGCCGGCCCTGGGCCTGGTATGCCTTGGCCGGGGTGGCCGCCGTCCATTGGGAAGCGTCCCTGGTGAGGCTCTGCCTGATGCTGCTGTCCTTCGCCCGCTGGGCCTTGTTCGGCAACAGCTGGTAGACCGCCCTTCCCCCAGGGCCGGGGTGACGGAAGCGTCGGGCGATGGAGAAAAAAGCTCGTCCGCCTCGCCGCCGCCCGCCCTTCCTGGGCGAGCGGGGAACGAAACGACGATAGGGTCGGTACTGTCGGCCCGCTCAGCGCGGGGCCAGCACCATGACCATCTGGCGGCCTTCGAGGCGGGGAAACTGCTCCACCTTGGCGGCGGCATCGAACTGGGTGCGGACGCGTTCGAGAACTTGAGCCCCCAGTTCCTGATGCACCATCTCGCGGCCGCGGAAGCGCATGGTCACTTTGACCTTGTCACCTTCCTCGAGGAAGCGGCCGACCGCGCGCATCTTCACGTCGTAATCATGCTCGTCGATACCGGGACGGAGCTTGATCTCCTTGACGTCGATGACCTTCTGCTTCTTGCGGGCCTCGTTGCGCTTCTTCTGGGCCTCGTATTTGAACTTTCCGATGTCCAGGATCTTGCAGACCGGCGGATCGGCATTGGGGGAGATTTCTACGAGATCGAGGCCCACCTCGGCGGCCATGTTGAGCGCTTCGCGCAGCGAGGTGACCCCGGCCATCGTCCCGTCTTCCTTGACCAGACGGACGCTCGGCACGGTGATCTGAGTGTTGATGCGCGGTCCGTCACGGGACGGGGCGGCATCCATAGGCGATCTGGCGATAGGTCGTACTCCTTTGTTGTTGACCGGAACTCTAAGCTTTGTCGAACGAAACGGTTAGGGGAGATCGGCGGGCGAGAGCGCCTCCGCCTTCAGTTTATTGACCGCCTCCCCCAGGGCAAGGATTTCCTGCTTCTCCACCCCCAGGCGGCGCAGCGCCACGCTGTCGTTCTCGGCCTCGCGCTTGCCGACGACCAGCATGACGGGAACCTTCCCCAGCGAGTGCTCGCGCACCTTGTAATTGATCTTCTCGTTGCGCAGGTCAAGCTCCGATCGCAGCCCGGCGGCATCGAGGGCGGCTTTGACGCGCTGGGCATGGGCGTCGCCTTCGCTGGTGATCGTGGCCACGACGACCTGGACCGGGGCCAGCCAGAAGGGGAACTTCCCGGCGTAATTCTCGATCAGCACGCCGATGAAGCGCTCCATGGAGCCGAAGATCGCCCGGTGCAGCATGACCGGGCGATGCTTCTGCCCGTCCTCGCCGATATAGCTGGCGCCCAGCCGCTCCGGCAGGATGAAGTCGAGCTGCAGCGTGCCGCATTGCCAGGAGCGGCCGATGGTGTCGCGCAGATGGAACTCCAGCTTCGGCCCATAGAAGGCGCCTTCGCCGGGCGCCAGGGCATAGGGCATGCCGGAATCGTCGATGGTCTCGCGCAGATCCCGCTCGGCCCGGTCCCAGACCTCGTCCGTCCCGGCCCGCAGCACCGGCCGGTCGGCCAGGCGCACCCGCACGTCGCTGAAGCCGAGGTCGTTGTAGATCGACATCAGCAGCTTGAAGAAGGCGGCGCTCTCCGCCTTGATCTGATCCTCGGTGCAGAAGATATGGGCGTCGTCCTGGGTGAAGGCGCGCACCCGCATGATGCCGTGGATGGCCCCCGACGGCTCGTTGCGGTGACAGGCGCCGAACTCCGCCAGGCGCAGCGGCAGGTCGCGATAGCTCTTCAGCCCCTGATTGAAGATCAGGATATGGCAGGGGCAGTTCATCGGCTTCAGCGCCAGCACGTCGTCCTCGGTCTTCACCACGAAGATGCCGTCGCCGAATTTGTCCCAATGGCCCGAGGCTTCCCACAGGCTGCGGTCGAGCAGCTGGGGCGAGCGCACCTCGAGATAGCCGGCCGCCTCCAGCCGCTTGCGCAGATAGCGCTCGAGCGTGCGGAACAGGGTCCAGCCCTTGGGATGCCAGAAGACGGAGCCGATGGCCTCCTCGCCGAGATGGAACAGCCCCATCTCCCGGCCGATGCGCCGGTGATCGCGCTTCTCCGCCTCCTCCAGCATATGGAGATAGCCGTCGAGCTGCTTCTGGTCCGGCCAGCAGGTGCCGTAGATGCGCTGCAGCTGCGGGTTCTTCGGATCGCCGCGCCAATAGGCGCCGGCCAGCTTCGTCAGCTTGAAGGCCTTGCCCAACTTGCCCGTCGAGGGCAGATGCGGCCCCGTGCACATGTCGAGCCAATTGCCCTGGCGGTAGACGGAGATCTCCTCGTCTTCGGGGATCTCGCGGATCCACTCGGCCTTGAAGCTCTCGCCATGCTCGCGGAAATAATCGGCGATGCGGTCGCGGCTCCAGATCTCGCGGGTAATCTTCTCGTCGCGGTCGACGATCTCGCCCATGCGCTTCTCGATGGCGGCGAAATCGTCCGGCGTGAAGGGCGCCTCGCGGGCGAAATCGTAATAGAAGCCGTTCTCGATCGCGGGCCCGAAGGTGATCTGCGTGCCGGGATAGAGCTCCTGCACCGCCTCGGCCAGGACATGGGCGCAGTCGTGGCGCAGCAGGTCGAGGGCGTCGGGATGGGTGCGCGTGACGATCTCGACCCGGGCGTCCTGCTCGATGGGCGCGTCGAGATCCCGCAGCGTTCCGTCGATCTTTATGGCAAGGGCGGCTTTGGCGAGACCAGGCCCGATGGCGGCGGCCAGATCGGCCCCGGACAGCGGCCGCTCGAACTGGCGCCGGCTGCCGTCCGGCAGCGTAATCGAGATCATGGTGTGGAATGCGGGCACATAAGGGGCGGCAATATCTAGGGGGAGCAAGGAACCTGTCAAGCCGCCTTGGCCGCGCTGCTGCTCTGCTTTTCCCCGATCGCACGCCCGGCAAGCCCAATTGCGGCCGACAAAACGCTGCTCTCTATTCCGTCATGGTCGGCGAAGGCCGACCATCCACGAGTTTGCGAACCACAAACTGGGAACATCGTTCGGGAAGACCGGCAGCCTTGCAGCGCGACAGAGGCTCCGGGGGAAAGACCGGATCCATGGCAGTCGAACTCGTGGATGGTCGGCCTTCGCCGACCATGACGGCCGAAAGAGCGGGATTGGGGATCGAATAGCGTGAGGACGGACCTTTAAGGGAGGAGGGCCGTCAAATCTCGTCAGGCAACGGGCCACGCACGTGGGGTTGGAAGCGCTCTTCCATGGCCCCATAGCGTTTGAAGTTCGCCTGCGCCTGGCGAAGGCTAAGGTCGCTATTAGGCCCGCCCAGGACACGCTCGGCGTCGGCCTCGTCTTGGCCATCGTCCTCCCAGAAGCAGACGGGGCAGACCTCAAAACCGCCACGGCCGAAAAGCGTCTTGTACTTGCAGCAGGGGCAGCGAAAGGCCTTCGTCTTTCCCGTAGGCTCGCTCACCCACTGGACCTTTTCACCCATGGCCTTGGCTCAGGCGGCCTTGGCGCTCATCAGCAGGTCGAGGAAGATCTCGATCATCGCCGCCGCGGAGGTGGCGCGGTTGAAATGCTGGCGGGCGATGGCGCTGGCTTCGGGGGCGAGGGCTTGGCGCTCGGCGGCGGAGAGGTCGAGGGCCTCGCCGATGGCCTGGGCCAGGGCCGCGCGATCGCCCGGCGGGACCAGCCAGGTCATCCGGCTCTCGCCGGTCTGCTCGCGCAGGAGCGGGCTATCGAAGGCGACCACGGGGCGGCCCATGGCCTGGGCCTCCGCCACCACCCGGGCGAAGCCGGTGCCGTCGGCCCGGGCATAGACCACGACATCGGCCAGCATATAGGCCGCCGGCATGTCGCGGCAGTCGTCCCCGATGGTCAGCCGGCCTTCCATCCCGTGCTGGCGGGCGAGGCCGGCCAGCTCCTTGCTGTAGCCGGGGCCGGCGGGCGCCTCGGCGGCGAAGACGCAATGGAGATCGCGCCCGCCCATCAGCGCCAGGGCCTCGATCAGCGCCCCATGGCCGCGGGAGCGGGCGATCCGGCCCGGCAGCATGATCACCGGCGGCCCGTCGGGCAGGCGCCAGGCCTGGGAGAGCTGGATCATCCGCTCGGCGCTGACCCGGGTCGGGTCGAAGCGCGGCAGGTCGATGCCGGGGGTGATGACCAGCGGCCGCCCGCCGGGCAGGCGGTGGCGGCTCGCCAGATGCTCGGCCGCGGTCTCGGAAACGGCGATCACCCGCTGGGCCCCCTCCAGCACCCCGTTGCGGCGGAGCTCGGCGAAGGTTTCCGCGGGATAGAGGCTGTGGCAGGTGAGGGTGTAGACCGCCCCGGTCTCCACGGCCGCCTTCTTGGCCAGCCAGGCCGCGCTCGGCACATGGGTATGCACGATGGAGATCCGATGCTCGCGGATCAGCTTCACCAGCCGGCGGACATTGGTCCAGCGGCCCAGGGCATTGTCGCCGGCGAAGGGCATGACGATATGAGTGGCGCCGCAGCGCAGGAGATCGGCAACCAGCCGGCCACCGGCGGAGACGACGACAGCCCTGCCACCGGCCGCCACGGTGCCGACGGCAACGTCGACCGCCGCCCGGGCCGGGCCATTGGGCCCCAGATCGGGGACCACTTGCAGCACCCCCAGGCGATCGGAGATCGTCGCCCAGGGATCCGTGCTATGGGTGTCGTCGCTTTCGCCCGGCGAGCTTGGCAGCCCGGGTCCCCGCTCCATGAAATCGATCCAGCCTTTACCGATGACAATGAAGATTCTAGCACGCGAGGATGGTTCGACAACTGCATATTGTCATGAATTCGGCGTTAACCCGCCAGGAATAGTGTTTTTACCGGGTTTTCGATCCGACATGGGCGGGACCAAGGCGGTGGCGCTGGCCGAGCATTGCCGCGGCCGCGGGCATTCCTTCCTGCGCTTCGACTATTTCGGCCATGGCGCCTCCTCCGGCGACTTCCGGGAGGGCAGCATCGGGCGCTGGGCCGGGGATGCCCTGGCCGTGATCGACCGGCTGACCCAGGGGCCCCTGATCCTGGTCGGCTCCAGCATGGGCGGCTGGATCGCCCTCTTGGCGGCCCTGGCCCGGCCGGACCGCGTCCGGGGCCTCATCGGCATCGCCTCGGCCCCGGATTTCACCGAGGATCTGATCTGGAACCGGCTCAGCGCGGAGCAGGGCCGGCGCTTCCAGGCGAGCGGCGAGCTCTCGGCCCCCTCGGCCTATGAGAGTGAGCTGATCCCGATTACCTACCGGCTGGTGGAAGAGGGCCGCCGCCATCTCCTGCTGCGCCGCCCCCTTGCGCTCACCTGTCCGGTGCGCCTGCTCCATGGCATGCAGGATCCCGACGTGCCCTATCAGACCTCGCTTAGGCTTGCCCGGAACCTCACCGGCACCGAAGCGGTGGTCGAGCTGATCGAGGACGGCGACCACCGCCTGTCCCGCCCCCAGGATCTGGTTCGGCTCTTCGCCGCCGTCGACGGCATGACGGCGCGAGCTCGGGTGAACTAGGGTTTCTTCTTCTCGGCCGCAAGAATGGCGGCAAGCCCCGCGCGGTAATCCGGAAAGGCGAGCTGCACGCCGAGCTCGCCCTTGATCCGATCGTTCCGGACCCGCTTGTTGTCGTCATAGAAGCTGCGCCCCATCTCGCTCAGCTTCGCCTCGGCGAAGGGGACGAGGGGCGGGGGCTCGATGCCGAGAAGCCCTGCCGCATGGGCGATGACCTCGGCGGGCGGGGCGGGATCGTCGTCGCAGAGGTTGTAGACCGCGCCGGGATGCGGCCTGGCGATCGAGGCTTGCAGGACCTGGGCGATATCCGCGACATGGATCCGGCTGAAGACCTGGCCCGGCTTGTCGATGCGCTGGGCGCGGCCCGCGCGCAGGCTATCGAAGGCCGAACGGCCCGGGCCATAGATGCCGGCCAGGCGGAAGATGTGGACGGGCAGGCCCGGGAGGCCCAGCCAGGCCTTCTCCGCCGCGACCCGCCGCCGGCCGCGCTCGCCGCTGGGGGTGAGTGCGGTCGTCTCATCCACCCAGCCGCCCCCATGGTCGCCATAGACGCCGGTGGTGGAGAGATAGCCGACCCAGGCGAGATCGCGCCGGGCGGCGATGGCCGACCCGCAGAGATCGATCACCGGATCCCCCGCGGCATCGGGCGGCACGGAGCTCAGCAGATGGGTGCTGCCGGCCAGGATGGCGGCCGGGTCTCCCAGCGGCTGCGCGCGGTCGAAGAGCCAGGCCCCGATACCCAGCGCCGCCAGCTCCTCCCGCCGCGCCTCGCTGCGGCAGGTGCCGGCGATCCGCCAGCCCTGGGCCTGGAGCCGCCGGGCCAGGACCAGGGCGCTGTAGCCAAGGCCGAAACAGAACAAAGAACGCTGGCTTGACCTTGGTTCAGGCATCTCGATCCGGCTTGCAAATCCAGGGCGAAGGAGAGAGCTTGGCGCCACCCTAAGAACGGCTCGAAGGCAACTCAAGCCATGCGTCTGACGGCCTTCTCGATCGCCATGCTTCTGGCCGCCGCGCCGGCCCTGGCCGACAGCTCGACGATCCCGGCACCCGGCGCGACGGCGACGCCGCCGCCCGGCGTCACGGGAACCGGGATTCTGGGCGGGCCGGCGAGCCAGGCGGAGATCGACCAGGCGCAGAAATATGCCACCTGCATGAGCCTGGCCGACAGCGCGCCCGACGAAGCCCTTACCATGGCGAAGGCCTGGCAACGCAAGAACGGCGGCGCTCCCGCCGGCCATTGCGCCGCCGTCGCCCTGGTCGGGCTCGGGCATTACAAGGAGGCGGCGAGCGCCATGGAGAAGCTCGCCGCGGAGGAGGTCAAGGAGCACAGTGATCTTGCCGCCGGGCTTTACGGCCAGGCGGCCCAGGCCTGGGTGCTCGCCAACGACAACGCCCGCGCCGTCAAGGACGAGACGGCGGCCATCGCGCTCGCGCCCGGCAATCCCGATCTGCTGGTCGACCGGGGCGTCATCCTGGCCTCGACCGGAAAGTACTGGGAGGCGGTGGATGATTTCAGCAAGGCTCATGACATGGCCGACGGGCGCGCCGACATATTGGTCTTCCGCGCTACTGCCTATCGCATGCTGAAGAGCTTCGACCTCGCCCAGGACGATCTCGACCGGGCGATCGAGCTCCAGCCCAAGAACCCCGATGCCTATCTCGAGCGCGGCATCGTGCGCATGCTGGTCAAGGATGCCGACGGCGCCAAGGCGGATTGGCAGAAGACGGTGGATTTCGGCCCCGGCACCCCTGCGGCAAAAACCGCCGAGGCCAATCTGAAGCAGCTCGAAGCCCCGCCCCCGGCCCCCGCCGCCGCGCCTCAGCCTGCGACCGCGACCCCCGCAACGCCCACAGCGCCCGTTCAACCCGCCCCGGAACCGCCCCCGGCCGAGCCGATCAACCCCCAGCTCCCGCTGGTGCCGCAGCCCTAGGCGTGGAAGCAGGACTCCTAGCCCCCTCTCTCAGCCGTCATGGCCGGGCGAAGTCCCGGCCACCCACGTCGTTTAGCGCCACAGAGGCGCCGAGGTGGGCGAGGAGCTGACGATCAAATGCTGAGATGCGGCCCGACGTGGATGGCCGGGACAAGCCCGGCCATGACGAAAAAGAGACGCCCGTGTCGGAAGGCCGTTGCGAAGCAGCCTCGTTCCGCCCGCGTTCCCTAAAAATCGAGATCCGCGTAATGCCGCGGCGGCGGTGCGCCGGGCAGATGATCGCCCAGCAGCGGGCGAAAGCTCGGGCGCGACTTGACCCGGGCGTACCAATCCTTGGCCTCGGGATGGGCATCCCAGGGGATGTCGCCGAGATAATCGACCACCGAGAGATGGGCGCCGGCGGCGATGTCGGCGAGGGAGAACTGGTCGCCCGCCAGCCAGCTGCGCCGGTCGGCGAGCCAGGCGATGTATTGCAGATGGATGTGGAGATTGGCATTGGCGATGCGGATCGACTGGGAATCCGGCTGCCCGCTGCGCACCAGCCGCTTCATGATCTTCTCTTCCAGCAGCCGGCCGGTCACCTCGCGGTCGAATTTGAGATCGAACCAGCCGACGAGGCGGCGGACCTCGGCCCGGCCGGCGGCATCGCGGCCGAGCAGCGCCGGCTCGGGATAGACCTCGTCGAGATATTCGGCGATGGCCTGGCTGTCGGCGACCACCCCGCCATGCTCGTCGACCAGCACCGGCACCTCGCCGCTGGGATTGAGATGCAGCAGCTCCTCGCGCCGCTCGCCGGGGCGCTCGTCGACGAGATCGAAGGCCAGGTTCTTTTCCCGGAGCAGGACGCGCAGCTTGCGGGAAAAGGGATCGAGGGCAAAATGATGGAGGCGGCGCATGGGGCCGCAGTCTAGTGACTCAATGCTGCGATTCGTAAGATGAATTTCATGGCCGGCGGCGTCTTGCCCGGGACATTTCTGCGATCACGAATTCGTTAGCGCCAAAACTTATCCGCGCCCTCCCCCGTAGGACATCGCGATCGCAGCTCCGGGCCGACCCGGCCCAGCCGATCCCTCAGTCGGGGAGAACGAATCATGCTTTTGCTTCCTTCGAAAGCCTCCAACCTCCTGGCCCGCCGCAGCCTTCTGACCGGCAGCGGCCGCGCGGTGCTGTCGGCAACGGCCGTCGGCCTGCTCGTCGGTTGCACGGCCAAGGCCGGCACCATGCAGACCGCCGATACGTCGAAGGCCGATGTCGATATCCTGAACACGGCCCTGGCCCTGGAATATGAGGGCATCGCCGCCTATCAGGTCGGCGCCGAAAGCGGCTTGCTGCAGCCGCCGGTGCTGAAGCTCGCCGTCGGCTTCCAGTCCGACCACAAGGAGCATGCCGAGGCCCTCGCCAAGGCCATCACCAAGCTGGGCGGCATGCCGGTGCAGTCCAAGACCGTGGCGGAATACAATTTTCCCACCGCGACCCTGAAGAACCAGACCGACGTGCTGCGCTTTGCCGCCGGGCTGGAGGAGGGCGCGGTCAACGCCTATGCCGGCGCCATCCCGCTGTTCGGCGACAAGACCCTGGCGGGGGCCGGCGCCTCGATCCTGGGCTCGGAATCCATGCATTGGGCAATTCTGCGCTACGCCTTGGGCGATCAGCCGCCCACGGTCGCCTTCGTCGGCCAATCCTACTGATGATCTGCCGGCGGCCGGGAATTCCGGCCGCCGGCGCCTTCCACGAGAAAGAGACGTCTCATGCTGAGAGCTTGCATCGGCGGGCTGGCGCTCGCCCTTCTGCTCGCGGGCGCGGCCAGCGCCGAGGGCGATCCCGCCAAGGGCGAGCAGATCTATCACCGCTGCCAGGGTTGCCACTCCATCGACCGCAACCGTATCGGGCCGATGCATAAGGGGCTGTTCGGACGTCCGGCCGGCAGCGTCCCGGGCTTCGACTATTCCGCGGCCATGAAGAATTCCGGCATCGTCTGGACCGCGGCGACCCTCGACCTCTTCCTCCAGGGGCCGCGCCAGATGGTCCCCGGCACCAAGATGACCTTCGTCGGCCTGCCCAAGGCCCAGGACCGGGCCGATCTGATCGCCTATCTCGAAGTGGCGACCAAACCCTGACCTGTCCCGGCCGTCCCCGGGGCAAGCCCCTGTTTCCTCAACAATTTCTAATGCGGCGCCGAAGGTCCGCTAACGCCATCGCGCCCATCTTGTCATCACCGACAGGCGCGATAGGGGCGCCGTTGCGGACAACAGGACGAACACAAGGAGTCAGGTCCTCATGACGAGCACTAAGCAGCACGGGCGCCGGAAGGGCTACATGCTCTCCGCCGCACTTTTGGCCACGACCGTCCTCGGCGGTGGAGGGTTCCTCCTGTCGTCCGCCGTGGCGGATACCACTCCCACCGCGCCGCTCTCCGCGCCGGTGACCATGGCCCAGGCGGGCTTCGCCGATCTGGTGACCAAGGTCAAGCCGGCGGTGGTGAACATCGCCACCGAAGGCAAGAAGGTCGGTGCCAACGAGCGCGACGACGCCCCGCAGGGCATGCCGCAGATCCCGGGCATGCCGGGCCAGGACGACCAGCAGGATTCCCGCCCGCGCCACGCCCAGGGCTCCGGCTTCATCATCGATCCCGCCGGCTATGTCGTGACCAACAACCATGTCATCGACGGCGCCGACAAGATCACCGTGACCATGGACGACGGCAGCACCTACAAGGCGAAGCTGGTCGGTCGCGACCCCAAGACCGATGTGGCCCTGCTCAAGATCGAGTCGAGCAAGCCCTTCCCCTACGTCGCCTTCGGCGATTCCGGCAATGCCCGGGTCGGCGACTGGGTGATCGCGGTCGGCAATCCCTTCGGCCTCGGCGGCACCGTCACGGCCGGCATCGTCTCGGGACATGACCGCAACATCGAGTCCGGTCCCTATGACGACTTCCTGCAGATCGACGCGCCGATCAATCCCGGCAATTCGGGCGGCCCGCTGTTCAATCAGTCCGGCCAGGTGATCGGCATCGATTCGGCGATCTACTCGCCCAACGGCGGCAGCGTCGGCATCGGCTTCGCCATTCCCTCCAACCTCGCCTCCAGCGTGGTCTCGCAGCTGCGCGATCATGGTGTCGTGGCGCGTGGCTGGCTGGGCGTGCAGATGCAGCCGATGACGGAGACCCTGGCCAAGGCCATGGGCCGTCCGCAGGACGGTGGCGTGCTGGTGAACGAAGTGCAGCCGGATTCCCCGGCGGCGGCGGCCAAGGTGATGCAGGGCGATATCATCACCGCCTACAACGGCACCAAGATCAAGACGCCGCGGGACCTTGCGATGGCTGTGGCCAACACCAAGGCCGGCACCAATGCGACGCTGACGGTCTGGCGCAATGGTCATGACCAGACGCTGCAGGTCGCGATCCAGACCCTGAAGCCGGAGAAGGTCGCGGCGGCAGAGAGCGATGACCAGGGCTTCGCGCCCGTGGGCATGTCGCTCGCGCCCCTGACGCCCGACACCCGCAACCAGCTGGGCCTGAACCCGAGCGTCGACGGCGTCGTCGTCGCCAAGGTCGTGCCCAACAGCCATGCGGCCGAGAGCGGCGTGCAGGCCGGCGACGTGATCGTTCGCGTCGGCTCGGATGCCGTGAAGACCCCGGCCGATGCGGTGGCGAAGATCCATGCCGCCGAGAAGGACAAGAAGGAAGCCGTGCCGCTGCTCGTCAGCCGGGACGGGACGACCTACTACCTCGCGCTGCAGCTGGTGAACAGCTGATCCAGCCGACACGAGCTCAGCCGACATAGCTGACATGGAGGGGGCCGGGACGATATGGTGTCGTCCCGGCCCGCTTTCTGGAAGGCTCATGAAGCTCTTGTTGGTTGAGGACAACGCCCAGGTCACGCAATTCGTGCGGCGGGGGTTGGAAGAAGACGGCCATATCGTCGATCACGCGGATAACGGCCGCGACGGGCTGTTCATGGCCTCCACCGGACAATACGACGTGATGATCCTCGATCGCATGCTGCCGGGCGGAATCGATGGCCTCGCCATCGTCGATTCCCTGCGCAAGACCGGCAACAAGACTCCGATACTGATCCTGAGCGCGCTCGCCGCCGTGGACGACCGGATCCGCGGCCTCAAGGCCGGCGGCGACGATTACCTGACCAAGCCCTTCGCCTTCGGCGAGCTCTCGGCACGGCTCGACGCCTTGATCCGCCGCTCCCAGGGCGTGGGCGTGCGCACGGAGCTCGCCGTCGCCGACCTGCGCATGGATCTGCTGACCCGCAAGGTCACCCGCCGCAACAAGCCGATCACCTTGCAGCCCCGCGAGTTCAAGCTGCTGGAATATCTCATGCGCCACGCCGACCAGGTGGTGACGCGCACCATGCTGCTGGAGAATGTCTGGGAGTATCACTTCGACCCCCAGACCAACATCATCGACATGCATATCAGCAAGCTGCGCCAGAAGATCGATGCCGGCTTCGACAAGCGCCTGCTGCACACCGTCCGCGGAGTCGGCTACCGGCTCGCGGCGAATGACTAGCGCATCGCTTCCCGACTGCGCTGAGCCCATTCTCTCCTCGCCGCTTGCGGCAGGGTTATCGCATGTGTCGACCTCAAGCCTCTCTCTATCCCTCCGTCATTCCCGCGAAAGCGGGAATCCAGGGCCGAGGGCTCGTCGCTTGCCCTGGATTCCCGCTTTCGCGGGAATGACGGTAAAAAAACCTGTGCCCGTCTCCTCCCCATGACCCGCACCTCCAGCCTCGTCCGCCTGCTGCGCTCCGGCTCGGTGCGCATCGCCCTCAGCTATGCCCTGGTCTTCATCGTCTCGACCCTGCTGCTGGTGGGCTATCTCTGGTACCAGACCACCAATTATCTCGAGCGCGAGACCGACGCCGTCATCGTCGCCGATACCCGCGCCATCGGCGACCGGCTCCGCGACTTCGGTCTGCCCGGCGCGCTGGACGCCATCAACGACCGGCTGAAGCGGGCGGCCGACGAGCATGCCATCTATCTGTTGACCGATCCGCTCATGACGCCCGTGGGCGGCAATCTCTCGGCCTGGCCGGCCCAGGTGGGCCGCGATCCCGGCTGGTATGAGATCAAGATCGTGCAGGCCGGCAAGCTCCGCGCCACCCGCGTCCTCAATGTCGATCTGCCCGCCGATTTCCATCTTCTGGTGGGCCGCGACATCCAGGACCGCGCCGTCATCCGCGATGTGATCCTGAACGGTCTCGCCTGGGCCGCCCTCGCGGCGCTCGTCCTGGCGGTCGGGGGCGGCATCATGGTGCGGCGCGCGGTCTTCAAGCGGGTGGAGACCATCAACCGGACGGCGGCCGCCATCGTGCAGGGCGATCTCGCCCGGCGTGTGCCGACGACCCATTCCGCCGACGAATTCGACCAGCTCGGCGGCACCATCAACGGGATGCTGGACCAGATCCAGCTCCTGATCGAGGGCACGCGCGGCGCGTCGGATGCCGTCGCCCATGATCTGCGCACGCCGCTGGCCGAGATGCGCGGCCGGCTCGAGGCCCTGCTGCGCAACCGCCCGCCCGCCGATGCGACCTTCGAGGAGGTCGGCAAGACCATCGGCGATATCGACCGGCTCATCGCCGTGTTCAACGCGCTGCTGCGGCTCGCCGATATCCGCTCCGGCGTCCGGCGCTCGGGCTTCCGCGACGTCGAGCTCGACCGCATCCTGGCGGAGGTTGCGGAGTTCTACGAGCCCATGGCGGAGGAGAAATCCATGCTGCTCGAGCTCGGCGCCCTTCAGCCCACGGTTGTGAAGGGCGACCCCGACCTCCTGGCCCAGGCCATCGGCAATCTCCTGGACAATGCGATCAAATATTCGCCGGTGGGCAGCAAGGTGTCGCTGGCCCTCACGCGGCTGCCCGAGCATATGCTGCGGCTCGAGGTTCGCGACCTCGGACCCGGCATTCCTCAGGAGGAGCGCGAGGTCGTGACGCGGCAGTTCTACCGCGGCAGCCAGAGCGACGTGCCCGGCACGGGCCTCGGCCTCAGCCTCGTGCTGGCGGTCGCCCATCTGCATGGCGGGCGGCTCGAGCTTTCGGACAACACGCCGGGACTCGTGGCCGCGATGATCCTGCCGCTGCCGAGCGGCGCCACATTAGCGAAGCCTCAATAAACGATAACTGGTTCGCGGCCGTGGGATGCGCGTGAATACAGGCGCTGTGCGGCGATCGTCTTTCCCCTCACGACGCCCCCGCATGGTACCGGGAAGTTGCGGGACTTGCTTCAGGCATCACCCCAAAGGATGTCCGGCGATCCTGCAGCTTCCCGGGCGCGAATTCGACGGAGCCCCTTTTGCATAACCGTGGGGCCGTCGCTGGCGCGCGGCGCGAGCAACACGGTCGCCGGGGAGTCGCGGGACAAAGGTCAGAGGGAAACCTAGGGAGGCTGAAAGTCCCGTGGCTCCCCGGTGCCGAGAGTGGCTGCCACCGGGCGGCCATATTTCCATCCCATCCTGTCCGGACTGGCGCAAGGACATTCGCGCAAGGCGAGTGGAGGACGGGGCAGGGGCATGCGCGCTCGGTCGTCGAGCAATTCGGAAATGCCCCGCAATGGTTGGGGTCTCCTTCCCTTTCCTCAAAGGCTTCGCGTCCTCGCCTTGTTGTCGGTCTTTCTCGTGAGTTGGGCCGTCATGGTCTTCGGCACGGGCTGCAGCTTGATTTTCAAACAGGGCCCCTCCGACCTTCGTTTCGTGCAGGTGACGGTGGCCAATAGGGGAGGCACCACCGCTGGCAAGAACACGCCGCTGGCGCCGCCGGTCCTGGTTGTCACGCTTGCGAGTGAGCGTGACTTAAGCGCCGATTTCGAGAAGACGGGCGCATATCCTCGCGTCGATGTGCGGACTTGTTCTCGCGGCTCGACACCGGTCAAAATCGTTGCGCAACTTCCGCCCTTTCGGGAGTTGGATCCCTATGAATACGCCCCTCAAGTGCGGCAGGCGGACGACGCGGCCCGGGCCGCAGCGTCGAAGGTGATTTATTTTTATCATGTCAGCTTCGACTCCAGGTCAGATCAGCCTTTCGATGAATTTGCGGCCTATGATCTTCGCAAAGATCCGCAGGACGTCTGCATCACGATCGAGGGAAATCCCTATTTGGGCATTGGCGTCGGTGTCTCCACGAACAAGGTCGTGGTTTCGCGCGACGCCATCGCGGCGGCGCTCAAGGCGGCAGAACCCTAGCGGTGCAATCTCTTCAGACGGATGACAAAGTTGCAGAGGTGCCCGACGAAGCCTCTTCGGCCAAACCGAATACGCTATGCGACTCAGCGAAGCCCGGCAGGGTGAAATCGCCGATGGCGACGAGATCCGCCGCGCAGTGACCGGCAAAATCCTCCGAGGCGACGACGCTCCGGCCAAGGCGGCTGGCGAGCTTCTCCAGCCGGGCCGCCAGGTTGACGGCCGGGCCGATGCAGGTGAAGTCCAGCCGGTTGGCGCCGCCGATATTGCCGTAGAGCACCTCGCCCAGATGCAGTGCCAGGCCGAATCTGACGGGCTCGCTGCCCGGATCGCCTTCCGCGCTGCCGAGATCGGCGATCCGCTCGCCGGCTTCGCGGGCCGCTGTCAGCGCCCGGGCGCAGGTCTCGCCGGTCCGGTCGCTGCCGGCGGGGATGCCGAAGATCGCCAGCAGCCCATCCCCCATGAACTTCAGCACCTCGCCGCCCTGTGAAAGTATCGCGGGCACCTGGCAGTCGAAATAGGCATTGAGCAGACCGATCAGGTACTCGGGCGCCATGCGATCCGCCCGCGCGGTGAAGCCGCGCATGTCGGAGAGCCAGATGGCGGCCTGAATCCGCTCGGTGTCGCCGCGATGGATCTTGCCGGCAAGGATACGCTCCCCCGCGTGATGGCCGACATAGGTGTCGAGAAGGTTGGCGGCGATACGGTGCAGCGCGCGGACCTCCGCCACCCGGGCCAAAGGGGCCAGAATGGTCTCGATGGCGGCGATATCCTGTGCCGTGAATCCACCGGGGCGCCGCGTGGTCCAGGTGGCACCATGGATGGCGCCGTCGGTGAAGAACAGCGGGGTCGCGAAATAATCCGTCATACCCTCGGCGCGGAACTTGGCGAGGATCGAGAAATCCATCAGGCATTGCGGATCGGCCAGATGCCGCCGCAGCGGCTGCCGCGTCTCGTAGACCCAGGCGATGGGGCTCTGGAGATATTCCGCGGACAGGGCGAAGGCGGCGGGCGCCAGATTGGTCTGGACCTCCGCGCCCGGCTGCCAGATGAAGCTCCGCCCCATCAGCTGGGGATGCAGGGTGCGCACGAACACGCCCACCCGGGCCAGCGGCAGGCCGCCCTCGACCAGCCGCTCGCAGAGCTGCGCCAGAACCGCGCTGGAGTCCTGGGCCGACCGTGCCCCATCGATCAGCCAGCCGGCCACCGCCCGCGCCTTCGCCTCATCCATTGCCGCTTCCTCTCACATCCGATCGACTCGCATATAGTCGCTCTGCCCCGACCGTTTTCGACAGCCTCGTGCGAATATGGCTGCCTTCGATAACGGCAGCGTGAGCGGTTGTTAACCCGGCGCTAAATCCGCGGCGCGGTGCCGCGGCAGACTCAGGCGTTCGCGTAGCGCGCCACGTAATCCTGCTCGTCGATCTCGATGATGGTCGGCGCCTTGCGGGCGCGGGCGGCGTGGAGCAGGGTGGGGAGATCGGCGGGGTCGCCCAGCTTCACCGCCTCGCAGCCGAAGGCCTTGGCGACGAGCTGGAAGTCGGGCGTGTAGATGTCGACGCCGATGGGCTGGATCTGCTTGGAGATCATGTAGGATTTGATCTCGCCATAGCCCTGGTTGTTCCAGAGCAGGACGATCACCGGTGCCTCGATCTCCTTGGCCGACCCCAGCTCCTGCAAGGTGAACTGGAAGCCCCCGTCGCCCGCGATACAGACCACGGGACGATCGGGTGCGGCGAGCTGGGCGCCGATTGCGGCGGGCAGCGCATAGCCCAGGGTCCCATAGCCCGTGGCGGAGCAGAACCAGGACCGGGGCTGCGAACTCGCGAAATACATGCATCCCGCATAGACCGGCTGGGCGGAATCGCCGACGATGACGGCATCGGGCATCGCGTCCCGGACCTGGTCCAGCAGATGCAGGCAGGCGCGGTAGCTGGGGCTGAAGCTCTTCAGCACCCCCTCTCGCACCGCGGCCGCGCGGGCCGCACCGCCCCGGCTGCCGCCCTGGATCAGGGGCAGCAAGGCCGTCAGCGCCTCGCTCGCATCGGCGATGATGGGCAGGTCCACCGCCTGGCTGCGCATGATCTGCTGCGGGTCGATGTCGATGCGGATGCTCTGGCCGCGGAATTTGGCGCGGCCGGTCTCGTACATATCGTAGTCGGTCGATCCGAGCTCCGTCCCCACGGCCAGGATGACATCGGCCCCCTCGATCAGATCCATCACCGGCTGTGCGGAGGCGGTGCAGGGAACGGCCAGGGGATGGCCCGGCGGCAGCAGGCCGCGGCCGTTGACGGTCATGACCGCCGGGGCGTCGAGCTTCTCCGCCAGCTCGCGGGCGAAGGGATCGCAATCCGCCGCACCGCCGCCCAGCAGCAGCAAGGGCGACTTGGCCGCGTTCAGGAGTCGCGCCGCCTCGCCGATGGCCATGGCCGAGGCCCCGGGCGGGGAGGGCAAAGCGACCCGGGCGGGGGCGGGAAGATGCGCCGCCGAGGCCGTGATGACGTCCAGCGGCAGCTCGATATGCACCGGCCGCGGCCTGGCGCCGGAGAAGAGGGCGAAGGCCCGGGCGACCACCTTGGCCAGCTCCTCGGGCCGGGTGACCGTATGGCTGAAGCCGGCGACCTGGCGGACGAGCTGGCGCTGGTCCTGCAGCTCATGCAGCCAGCCCTCGCCGGAGCCGATCTGGCCCAGGGCATTGACCGCCGAGATGACCAGCATGGGAATGGAATCACCATAGGCCTGGGCCATGGCGGTGGCGATATTGGTCATGCCCGGCCCGGTGATGATGAAGCAGACGCCGGGCCGGCCGGTGACCCGGGCATAGCCGTCGGCCATGAAGCCGGCGCCCTGCTCATGGCGCGGCGTGACATGGCGGATGGGCGTGTTCGGCAGGCCGCGATAGAGCTCCACCGTATGGACGCCCGGAATGCCGAAGATCACCTCGACGCCATAGGCAGCCAGCAATTCGGCCAGATACATGCCGACGGTCTTCATGCCGATCCCCCCAAGAACTTGGACGCCATCAATAGCCGTTTCGGCGGTTCTCGGCGAGCCTTGTCCCGCCCCGCCCCACGGATATGATGCCTGCGCCGCAACAGGGGAGGCGGCCCGACCATGTTCAGCCTCAAGGATAAGATCGCCATCGTCACCGGTGGCGGCTCGGGCATCGGCTTGGCGGCGGCACGCCGCTTGGCTGCCGCCGGCGCCAAGGTGGTCATCGCCAATCGCTCGGATTCCAGCGCGCTGGCCGCGAGCTTCGGCGGCGAGTATCTGCCGGCCGATGTCGGGGAAGAATCCCAGGTGAAGGCCATGGTGGCCGAGGTGGTCCGCCGCCATGGCCGCGTCGATATCCTGGTGAACTCGGCCGGGGTGATCGAAGACATGGTGCCCATCACCGAGATGAGCGCATCGGCGATGCGGCGTCATTTCGAGGTCAACACCATGGGGATCTGGTCGGCCATCCGCTACGCCGCCCCCCATATGCGGGACGGCAGCATTATCAACGTGTCCTCCGTCGCCGCTTTGCTCGGCGTTGCCACTTACGCCGCCTATTCCGCCTCCAAGGCCGCCGTCGTCAGCCTGACGCAGACCGCGGCCGTCGAACTCGCCGACAAAGGGATAAGGGTGAATTGCGTCTGTCCCGGCTCCATCGATACCCCGATGCTGCGCCAGCAGGAGAATGCCGATGTCGAGATCGGCTTCATCGAGAAGGCCGCGGCGCTGGGGCGCATCGGCCAGCCCGAGGAGGTCGCGGCCTTGATCCATTTCCTCGCCGCCGACGACTGCCGCTATGTCACGGGACAAGCCATCATGATCGACGGCGGCCTCCTCAACATCCACGCCCACGCCCTGATCGACACGGTGGTCGCGGCGAAGGGAGGGCATTAGTCCTCTCTCTCTCGCGCTATTCCCACCCTTCTTTCTTGCCCCGCCCCCTGCGGGCCGATAGGCCCGCGCTTTGAGGGGGGCGGGCCGGGGTGGGGGTGGCCTTATTCTTGCGCTGCAGCCGCATCTTCAAGATTCCATTTATCGCGAGCCGGATCATGAGGACTCCATGACGGGCGCCAGCGCCGATCGAGTCGATGGCCACCCCCACCCCGGCCCGCCCCCCACAAAGCGCAGGCCGATCAAGAGTGATCGGCCTGCAGGGGGCGGGGGAAGAAAATGGGCCGTGATGATCTGCGATCCATGTCATCCCGCGGCACTTTCGCGGGCATGACGACAGAATGAGACGGCTCGCCGTCTCCTAGGGCTGAAAGCCTTTGCTGCGGTCGCCGAGGAAGAAGCGGCCGGGATCGTCGCGGATCTCGGCCCAGAGGCGGGTGTAGTTGCGCACGACCTTCTTGAGATCGGCCATCAAGGCGGGAAGCTGGGGATAGCCGTTGCTCTCGAAATCCTTGAAGGCGGCGGTGTTCTCGTTCAGCAGCTGGTCGAGCTTGTCCCGCGACTGGACGAACCGGTTGCCGGATCGCGTCAGATCGGCGATCGCCTTGTTGGCATCTTCCATCAGTCGGTTGCCGTTCTTGCCGATGTCGGCGAGAGCCTGGGAGATGTCGGCCCAGGCCTTCTTCACCTCGGCCGAGCTCCCATTGGCGCGGTCATAGAATCCGTTGAACTGGTTGGAGAGCTGGGAGAATTCCGTCGAGAGCCGGTCGGTATTGGCGAGGATGCGGACCATCGCCACGGTGTTCTGCGGCGTCAGGAAGCGGTCGAGCTGCTCCTGCAGGCTGGCGGCCTTTTCCATCAGCTTCGGGGCGCCGGTGACGAGCCTCTCCCAGGAGGATTGCCCCGCGAGAATCTCGTCCTTGCGCAGCCGGGGGCTGCCGTTGCCCCCGCGGCTGATCTCGATGATCGCGCCGCCGATCAGGCTCTTGGAGGCCAGCACCCCGACGGAATCCGTCTTGATCGGCGCATCGGCACGCACGGTCATGTCGATCCGGGTCAGCGTGGGGTCCAAAGGATCGATGACGATCTTCGTCACCTTGCCGATGGGAATGCCGCCGAACAGCACCTGGCTGCCGGTATTGAGCCCCGCGACCGAGCCCTCGACCCGCAGATAGTGATTCACCATGACGGTGCTGCTGGAATATTTCGACGCCCAGAGGGCAAAGACGATTCCGCCCAGGAGGAGGAGCAGGAAGAAGGCGCCGACGGCGATATAGCTGGCCCGGGTTTCCATTCATGGCCCGTGTGGTGTCCCGGCCAAGACTACCATCCCGCGGCGGGTTTGGGGGAGGTTCCGCGCCCCCTCAATCGGGGGTGGGGGCGCCGTTCTCGGCGATCAGCCGCTGCAGGGTCGCCAGATCCTTGGGGTTGACGTCCGAGACCGCCCAATAGGCCAGGTCGCCGGCGGTCCAGCTCAGGACATTGTAGCCGCGGATGGTCATGGCGCGCAGCGGCGCCGGGGTGCCGCCGCTGGGCCAGGCGAAGAGATTGATCAGATGCTTGCCCCGCTGATAGACGATGGCGGCCACCGGCTGGCGGTCGATGTAGTCCAATCGGCCGCCCAGCAAGGTGAAGCCCTGGGCCTTCAGATCGACCACCGCCGGCGCCAGATCGAGCCGGCCGTCGAACCAGGGCTTGACCGTATGCTGGTCGGAGGAGACCACGTCGATCAGGTGATCGGCCATGAGGGAGCGGATGTGGCTCCCCACCACCTCCTCGGCCAGGGGATCCTCCGGCGCCGGCCGCATGAGCAGATAGGTCGTGCCGCCCGAAGCGAAGACGGCGAGGAGGACCGAGGCGGCAAGCGCCATGAACTGCCGGCGCTGCCAGTGGTTCGTATTGGCGGGCAGGGGGGCGGGCTCGGGGACCGGCTTGGCACTCGGTGCGCTCGTCAGCTGGGTGAGGCGGGCGCGCAGATCGTCCGGTGCCGCATGGCGTATCAGCCCCGCCCGCAGCCGGCCGCTCAACCCCGCCAGCGCCTCGCGCCGGGCACGGCAGGCCGCGCATTCCGCCAGATGCGCCTCGAGCTCCAGGGAGGCCGAGAGGTCGAGCTCGCCGTCGATATAGGCATCGAGGAGAGCCAGCGCTCTCTTGCAGTCCATCGGCGCCGCCGGTCTATCGGCCATGGGCCACCTCGCGGGGCGATGAGCCGTCGAGCCGTGCCAGCAGCAGGCTGCGGGCCCGGGCCAGGCGCGACATGACGGTACCGACGGGGATCTCGGCGATGGCGGCGATCTCCTTGTAGGAAAGCTCGTGGATCTCGCGCAGCACCACGACCTCGCGGAAGGGGGCGGGCAGAGCCTCGACGGCGGCGTTGAGCTCGGCCGTTTGCTGCTTGTCCGCCAGCAGGCTCTCCGGCGTGTCCGCCGCCTTGGGATGGAGGGTGACGACCGTCGTTCGGTTCAGGGCCTCGACGGCGGCATCGTCATCGGTGAAGACCAGCTGGCGCGGACGGTTGGCGGCCAGCCAGGTGAAGCAGGTCCGCCGCACGATGGTCAGCAGCCAGGGGCGTGCCGCGGGGCCCCGAAACCCCGCGAAATGCTTCAGGGCCTTCATCAGTGACTCCTGGACCACATCCTCGGCGTCGCTGGCACTGCCCGTCAGCCAGCGGGCGAGGCTGTAGGCCTCGTCCAGATGGGGCAGCACCACGCCTGCAAAATCCGCCTGCTCGACCACCGGCCCTCCTGCCGATCCTTAGCCCCTAGACCGCCGATCCCCCGGATTTATTCCCGGCCGGCGAGAAAATTCTTTTCCCCGGCTTTTGGAATAACGGCGCCTCCGCCGCGGTCTTCATTCCGGTGCAACAACCCAACTGGAGAAAGAGACCATGTCAAATCACGACAGCATGAACCGCCGCGGCGTCCTCGGCTGCATGGCCTGGGCGGGCGCCGGCCTGCTCTGGACCATGAGCGGTGGCGTGCCCCGCTCCCTGCTGCTGAGCGATGCCGAAGCGGCCACCAGCGGCTTCAGCTTCGTCCAGATCAGCGATACCCATATCGGCTTCAACAAGCCGGCGAATCCCGATCCCGCGGCGACCATGAATGCCGCGGTCACGCGCATCGCGGCGCTGTCATCCCAGCCCGCCTTCCTCCTTCATACCGGCGACATCACCCATCTCTCCAAGCCCGAGGAATTCGATACCGCGGCGGAGATCATCAAGGGCGCGGGCAGCGAGGTGCATTACGTCCCCGGCGAGCATGACTGGCTGGACCAGGGCCAGGGCTTTCGCCAGCGCCACGGCCAGGGGACGAAGGGCGACGGCTGGTACAGCTTCGACAGCTCGGGCGTGCATTTCATCGCGCTGGTGAACGTCGTCAATTTCAAGGCCGGCAGCCTCACCAGCCTGGGCGCCGATCAGATCGCCTGGCTGAAGGACGATGTGAGCGCGCTTTCCGCCAGCACGCCCATCGTCGTCTTCACCCACATTCCCCTCTGGGCCGTCTATCCCGCCTGGGGCTGGGCGACCGCCGATAGCATGGAGGCCCTGGCCAACCTGAAGCGCTTCGGCTCGGTGACGGTGCTGAACGGCCATATCCACCAGGTGCTGCAGAAGGTCGAAGGCAATGTCACCTTCCACACCGCCATGTCCACGGCCTATCCCCAGCCGGCCCCCGGAGCCGCCCCATCGCCGGGACCGCTGAAGGTGCCGGCCGACAAGCTGCGCAGCGTGCTGGGGATTCGCGAGGTGACCTATCTCGAGGGACAGCAGCCGCTGGCCCTCGTCGACACCCCCCTCTCGGCCTGAGTCCGCCATGGCCTGGCAACGCATCCTGCCGGTGGCCGCTGTGGCGGGGGTCGGGGCCGGCCTTGACCAACAACTTCTCCTCCATCTCGGCGGCGGCGTGAGCGCCGCCGAGACGCGGGAGGTCGACATCGACAACTACACCTTCACCCCCGGCGATCTCACCGTGCCGGCAGGGACCACCGTCACCTGGGTCAACCATGACGAGACGCCCCATACGGTGGTCGCCGCCGGCGATCCGCATGCTTTCCGATCCGGCGGGCTCGACACCGACGACAAATTCTCCGTCACCTTCACCAAGCCGGGCATCTACCAATATCTCTGCACGGTGCATCCCTATATGACGGGGAAGGTGGTGGTGAAGTAAGGGCGGGCGGCGCCACCTCTACCCGGATTCATTTTCCCTCCAGGCCCGCCGCCGCTCATATTAGCCGCCATGAGCGTGGCGGCAGAGCGGCGGGCCTGGACGCGGGAGAAGCGACGCCTGGGCGGCATCGCGGATC
>Ga0310811_10002289_pt1 | contig 23882 bp, 18 predicted proteins | sample YCmetagenome_FD_207642 | JGI IMG/M metagenome (GOLD analysis project Ga0310811, IMG submission 207642) | Soil microbial communities from experimental microcosm in Duke University, North Carolina, United States - YC | ecosystem: Engineered > Artificial ecosystem > Soil microcosm > Unclassified ... | reverse complement strand
CGTGCAGCTCGAGCGGGAGACCCAGGTAGGGCTGGCGGCGCAGCGACGTGCGGGATCCCGGCAGGTTCAGTCGCGCGGACGCGTTGTCCTGCAGGGCGAACATCACCTGGTAAAGCGGCGGGCGGCCGGTGCGCGGCCGGCCGAGCCGCCGGAACAGTTCAGCCGTGGGCACGTCCTGGGTGGCCGCGGCCAGGGCGACGGCGCGGGCCGTTTCCCGGACCGCCTCGTCGTCGCCGCCCAGCGCCGCGGGCCGCAACCGCACGCACAGCGTCGTGATGTGACACCCGATCACCGAGGTGATCTCGGGGCTGTCGCGCTGTGCCGCCGGCACGCCGACCGCGAAGTCGTCCTGACCGGTGACCTCGGCGAGGCAGGAGCCGAACAGCGCGAGCAGGACGTTGAAACGGGTGGTGCCGCAGGATGCCGCGAGCGCCTCGATCTCCCGGATCTCGGCCGGCGGGATCGGCACGACGCGGTGTACGGGTTCGGAGCCCGCCGCGGCGGGTGCCGCGGACTCGCCGCCCGTCCACCGCAGATCCGGGACGCCGGCGAGTTCGGCCGCGCTACGCTCGCACTGCGCGGCCGTGTCGACGAGCGCGCGGCGTTGCGCGAGCACCGCGGCCACCCGGGCGGAGTCGGGCACCGGTGCGAGCGGAGCGGCCGAGTACGCCGCGGAGATCTCGGCGGCGAGCACCGATTCGGACCAGCCGTCGAAGGCGATGTGGTGGACGGCCACCCCGAACAGCACGCACCCCTCCGACGCGACCGGTATCAGAGCGGTGCGCCACACCTCGGCGGTCTCGAGATCGAGACCGGCGGTGAGTTCGGCGCGCAGCGCCGCTTCCGCTTCCGCGAGGCCGCCGCGGGCGGGCAGCAGGGTGAGCGGGGGCTCCGGCACGTCGACGGGATACGCGGCGGGGCGCGGGTCGGCGGTGTAGACCGAGCGCAGTGGCTCGTGCCTGGCGTGCACCGCGGCGACCGCCGCGGCCAGCGCCTCGCGGTCGGGCTCCGGCTCCACCCGCCAGACCAGCAGGCACGCGGCCGCCGGGTCGTCCGGCTGCTGGAGCTGCCGGGTCAGGTACACCAGCTGGAGCGGCGTCAGCGCGACCCCGTCCTGCTCGGGCGCGGACGCGGTCACGGCCGCCGATCCGCCGGGTCCGCCCGGCCCCGACTCCAACCAGGCCGCGAGTGCGCGGACGGAAGCATGCTGATGGAACACGGACAGCGGGATCGGCCTGCCCAAACGGGTGCCGAGCCGGGCGCAGACCCGTCCGGCCATGAGCGAGTCACCGCCGAGCTCGGCGAAGTGCGCCTCGGCGGGCACCGAGTCCCGGCCGAGGATCTCACGGAAGGCCCGCTCGACCTCGGCGGCCGGGCCGTCGCCCGGCCCCGCGGCCGGGGACGGCTCGTTTCGCGGGGCCGCGGCCGGCTCGGCCGGGGACGGCGCGATCGCTCGGGCCAGGGCGAGCAGCGCGGTCTCGTCGAGCTTGCCGCGGTCGGTCACCGGGAAGCGGTCGAGGCTGATCACGGCCGCGGGCCGGTGGTAGGCGACCAGGCCGGCGCGCAGCGTCGCGGCCGCCCCCTCGAGGTCGTCACCGGGCTCCACGGGCCGGCAGAAGGCGAGCAGTTCGGCCGGGGAGCCGGGATCGGGGCGGCGCACCAGCACCCGGCACTCGCGCACCTGCGGCAGCGCCTGCAGGATCTCCCGCTCGACCTCCTCCGGCTCCACGCGGTGGCCGCGGATCTTCACCTGCCGGTCCGCGCGGCCGCGGAACTCGAGCAGGCCGTCTGCTCCCCAGGCGCCGAGATCGCCGGTGCGGTAGACGCGCACCGTGCGGCCGTCGATCCGTGCGTTCACGAACTTCTCCGCCGTCTGCGCGTCGTCGCCGAGGTAGCCGATGCCGAGCCCGGTGCCGGACACGCAGATCTCGCCCACCGTGCCGGGACCGCAGGCGCGGCCGTCGTCGAGCACGTGCACGGCGGTTCCGGGCACGGCGCGGCCGAGCGGCACGCCGCCGGGACGGTCGCAGTCGGCCTCGGTGAGCCGGCGGGTGGTGGCGAACACGGTGTTCTCCACCGGGCCGTAGCCGTTGAGCAGCGCCACGTCGCCGTGCCTGCGTAGGAAGCGGCGCACGTGCTCCGGCGAGAGCCGCTCGCCGCCGGTCATCACCTGGCGCACGCCGGCGAAGGCGTCGAGGTCCTCGTCGACGATCATGTTGAACAGGCCTGCAGTCAGCCAGAGGCAGTTCGCGCCGTGCAGGGCGACGGCCTCACGCAGGGCCACCGCACTCAGGTAGGGCTCGCCCACCACACTCGAGGTGCCCCCGGTGAGGAGGACGGACCACAGTTCGAGGGCGAAGGCGTCCCACGGTGTCGGCGCGGCGAGCGGGACCACGGTCTGCGGGCCGAACTCGGCGAAGCCGTGCGCCGGGAAGAGCCGGGCGATCGCCCGGTGCGGGATCAGAACCGCCTTGGGCAGGCCGGTGGTGCCGGAGGTGAAGAAGACGCAGCAGGGGTCCGTTCCGGAGACGGCCGCCGGGCGGAATCCCGGGTCCGCCGCGAACGGTCCGGTCGGCGGGCTCCACACGGGCAGCGCGGCGATCGCCGTGTCCGGCGGCCCGATCAACACCGTCGGATCCGGCAGCGCGGCGACGGCCTGGCTCAGCCGCGGGATCGGCCAGGCCGGGTCGAGAAGGGCGTAGGCGGCTCCGGTCTTGAGCACCGCCAGCAGCGCGGTCACCGCGTCGAGTCCGCGCGGCAGCAGGATCGGCACGATCGCACCGCGGCCGACGCCGGCGGCGGCCAGGTCCGCCGCCCACGCGTCCGCGATGGCGTCGAGCCGGCCGTAGTCGACGGTGGTCTCGCCCTGGCGCAGTGCCGGAAGTCCGGGCGCGGTCGCGGCGATGAGTGCCGTCGTCTCGTGCAGCCCGCGGGCGGTGGCGCCCGCCGCGGCAGTGGCGGTCACCGCCGGTCGGCTCTCCAGGGTGGTGCGAAGCGTGTCAGTGGGCACGGCGTGTCAGTCCCCTCCGTGGTGCGACAGGTGCTCGGCAACTTCGATACCGGATGTTGCCAAAGATTGCCAAGTGTGGCAACCTGGGTCGCGCTTCGCTTGTCACGTTCGGGGTGCGGCAGCGAAGGCTGCCGACTCCGCCAGCTCGCATGGGGGTGTGCCATGACCCGCGACCGTTCGCTCGACATCGCCGTCACGGGGATCGCCGCGCGGTTCCCCGGGCCCGAGGGACTGCCCGAGTGGTGGGCCGCGCTCAAGGCCGGCCGCGTTCTGACGACGCGTTACGACCCCGCCGCGCAGCGCGCGGCCGGGGTGCCCGACGCGCTGCTCGAGGACCCCGGATACGTTCCGGTGCGCGGCCACCTCGAGGGCGTCGACCGCTTCGAGGCCGAGCTGTTCCGGATCGCGCCGCGCGACGCCGAACTGACGGACCCGCAGCACCGCATGATGCTCGAGATCTCCTGGGCCGCCCTGGAGGACGCCGGAATCGACCCGCTCGGTCCGGACAAGCCCGTCACGGCGGTCTTCGCCTCCTCGCTCACCGGCGGCGGCTTCCTGCGCCGGCTCGTGTCCGGCGGGCCGCTGGACCCGGGCACCCTCGAGCAGGTGATCCACGGCAACGAGCCGGACTTCGCGGCCAGCCGCATCGCCTACAAGCTCGGGCTGCGCGGGCCGGCCCTGAGCGTGCAGACGGCCTGTTCCTCCTCGCTGGTCGGCGTGCACCTGGCCGTGCAGAGCCTGCTCAACGGCGACTGCGACCAGGCGATCGTCGTCGCGGCGGGCGTCGACCACCCGCAGCCAGGGCACGTGCACAGCCCCGGCGGTGTGCACAGCGCGTCCGGCGTGTGCCGGCCCTTCGACGCCGGAGCCGACGGGGTGGTCGCGGGCTCCGGCGTGGCGGCGGTGGTGCTGCGCCGCCTCGACGACGCGCTCGAGGACGGCCCGGAGCCCTATGGGGTCGTGCTCGGTTCCGCGATCAACAACGACGGCGCGGCCAAGGCGGGCTACTACGCCCCCGCCGCGGCGGGCCAGACCGCGGTGATCCAGGCCGCGCTGAGCGCGGCGGACGTGCCGGGCGAGAGCGTCGGCTACCTCGAGACGCACGGGACCGGAACGCCCATCGGGGACCCGATCGAGTGGTCCGCCGCGTCCGGCGCCTACCGGGCCCTGGGTGCCCGGCCCGGTCAGATCGCGGTCGGCGCGCTGAAGGCCAACGTCGGGCACCTCGACGCCGCCGCCGGCCTGGCCGCGCTCATCAAGGCCCTGCTCGTCGTGCGCTCGGGCGAGGTGCCGCCGATCGCCGGCTTCACCGCGCTCAACCCGTTGCTTGCCGGCGAGGAGTCGCCTCTCTACGTGCCCGGCGCGGCCCGGCGGTGGCAGGGCCCCGAGCCCCGGCGCGCCGGGGTCAGCGCCTTCGGCATCGGCGGCACCAACGCCCACGTCCTGGTCGAGCAGCCGCCGGGCGTCGAGGGCACCGTCCGTCCGCGGCCGCGCTCCGCGGACGAGCGCCACCTGCTGCTCGTCTCGGCGAACGACCCGGCCGCGCTCGAGCGCACCGCCACCCGGCTGGCACGTCACCTCGGCGAGCAGGAACCGGATCCGGCCGACGCGGCTCACACACTGGCAGTGGGGCGCGCGGCGCTGCCCGAGCGGCTCGCGGTGCCGGCCCGCGACGGTGCCGAGGCCGCGTCGCTGATCGCCCGGGCCGTCCGGCCCGACCCGGCGGTGCAGGGCGAGACGGAGTATGCGCGGGGCCGTGTGCCGGCCACCGGGCCCGCCCCGGTCGCGCTCGTGTTCCCGGGACAGGGGACGCAGCAACCCGGCATGGCCCTCGGTTTCGCCGCCGCGCTTCCCGGTTTCGCCTCCGCGCTGGACGAGTGCCTCGCCGCCTTCGAGCCCGAACTCGGGGGACGGTTGCGCGCCGCACTCACCGACTTCGCCTTTCCCGCCGAGCAGCTCGCCCGCACCGAACTGGCCCAGCCCGCGCTGTTCGCACTCGAGCACGCGGTGGCGTCCGCGCTCGCCGGACTCGGGGTCCGGCCCGCCGTGGTGCTCGGCCACAGCCTGGGCGAGATCACCGCCGCCTGTGCCGCCGGAGTGCTCGACCTGGGATCCGCGGCCGCGCTGGTCACCGCGCGCGGGCGGGGCATGCAGGACTGTCCGCCCGGTGCGATGCTCGCGCTGGGCTGCCCGGAGCAGGAGGGCCTCGCGCTCCTCGCCGAGGCCGCGCTTCCGCTCGAGTTGGCCGCGGTGAACAGCCCGGAGGGCTGTGTGCTGGCCGGGACGTCCGCGGCACTCGACGCGTTCGAGTCCTCGCTCGGTGGCCGGATCTGGTCCCGTCGGCTGCGCTCCGACCGGGCCTTCCACAGCGTGCTGATCGAGCCCGCGGCGACCAGGCTCAGGCCGGCCGTGTACGGCGCGACCCTGCGTCCGAGCACGCTGCCCTGGGCCTCGGGCGTGACCGGCGAGGTGTTCGCGCCCGGCACCCGGCCGGACCCGGAGTACTTCCTCGACCAGGCGCGCCGCCCGGTCCGCTTCGCCGACGCGCTTGCCGCGGCGGCCGCGCGGCTGCCCGGACTGGTGGTCGTGGAGGCCGGCCCCGGACGGGTGCTGTCCGCGTTCGCCGAGGCCCAAGGCCTTTCGGCCGTGCCGCTGAGCCCGGCGCGCGGGCAGGACCGCACCGGGGCCTCGGTGCTCGGCGCGCTCGGCGCGCTCTGGACGTTGGGCCACGACGGGATCCGCGACGCCGTGGGCGGCACCGGACGGCTCATCCACCTGCCCGGCTACAGCTTCGCAGGACCCGAATGGATCGCCCCTGAGATCGCCGGGGACGCGCGCCCCGAGGTGCGCGGGCCTGACCGCGCCCCCGTGCCGCAGCCGGCTTCCGCGGCCGGCACCGGGCGCGCGCCGTCGGACCAGCCGCCCGAGGCCGTGCTGGCCGGCCTGTGGAGCCAGGTGCTCGGGCACGGCGAGCTGACCGGCGAATCCGACTTCTTCGACCTCGGCGGCGACTCGCTGGCGGTCACCACCCTCGCCCGCGGCCTGCGCCAGAGCCTGGGCGTGCTCGTCCCGACCCGCGACCTGATGGCCGGGAGGACCCTGGCGGGCCAGACGGCCGCCGTCCGCGACGCACTGGTGAGCGCCGGCCGGGCGCGCTGAGCACCAGTCCGCCGCAACCGGGACGCCGGATCCGGACGCGAACCGGAACCCGGATCCGAAACAGCAGACGAATCAGAACTCGAAGACGAATCGGAATACCCGACCCTCTGGAGGAGCCATGGCACCCCCGCCGGCCGCGTACGCCCCCGCGGGCGGCGCCGGGTCCGGTGCGCGCCCGGCCCTGCCGGCGCGCGCCCCGCCGCGGCGCGGCGCACGGGAACGCCGTGCACGCCGAGAGGGCGGTGGCGACGCGCCGCGTCGTCACCGCCTCGGCGGACCGGGCCCTCGGGTCCCGGTCCGCCGTGCGAGACCTCCCTACAGCGGAAAGGAAAGCCCTACCGTGTATACGCTCGCTCCGAGTGTCGGACTGTCCGCGGACCAGCTCACGGGTTTCGCCGAGGACGGATACCTGGTACTGCCCGGATTCCTCCCGCCGGACCTGGTGGCCCGGGTGAAGGCCGAGACCGACCGCTGGGTCGACGGCGGCCTGCGCGCCCGCTCCATCGCCAGCTGCCTCGATCCGGAGGCGGCAGGACTGCCGCCCCTGGTCGAGGTCGAGATGCCGGCGCACGGAGAGCTGGTCGCACACCCGCCGCTGCTCCACATCATCAACACCCTGCTTCAGGACGAGTTCGTCTTCCACCACATGCACAGCGACCGCCAGGCCCCGGACCTGCCCGGGAAGACCTGGCACCACGACTACGAGCAGAACCCGCAGACCGACCGCGCCTTCGGTATGATTCACACCCTGCACTACCTCGACGGGCTCGACCCCGAATCGGCCGCGCTGGTCGTGCTCCCGGGCTCACACCGCGAGGTCGCGGCCAAGTCCGCGCTCGCCGGCTTCGGAACCGACCCCCTGGCCGGAGAGGTCGTGCTCGAGCGGCTGCCGACCGGCTCCACGGTCGTGGTGCACTCGGCGCTCTTCCACGCCCGCCGGGCTCGTGCGACGGGCAAGCACAGGTACTTCGTCGACGCCTCGTACTGCCAGGTCGGGACCGCGTGGCCGCCGGTCAAGCCCTACTGGCGGCACGTGCTGCGCCGCGGCCGCGACCTGGGCCTGGACGAGGGCTGGCCGGAGCTGTTCGCGGAGCGGCACTTCACCGAGTACGTCTTCGGGCGCGGCCGCTGATCCCGTGCGCACGCGGGTCATTGGCGGCCGCTTCCGGTCGACGGGGCGGGGAAGACGGCGTCGAGTGCCGCGAGCGTCTCGCGCGAGAGCGGGGTGCGCAGGGCGCTGAGGTTGTACTCCAGGTGGATCGGGTCCGTGCAGCCGACCACGGGGACGAGCGGTCCCGGCCGGGAGGCGAGCCAGGCCAGCGCCAGCCGCGCGGTGCCGAGGTCCTCGTGCGCGGCGATGCGCTGGGCGGCCCGGAGCCGGCCGGCCAGGACGGGGCCGTGCGGGGCGCGGCGGCCCGCCAGGACGCCGTTGGCCAGCGCGCGGCAGGCGAGCACCGGAAGGCCGAGGTTGTGCGCGGCGGGCAGTACCGCCGCCTCGGCGCGGCGGTCGGCGAGCGAGTAGTCGACCGCCGCGGCACTCAGCGGATGCTCGGCGGCCGCGCGCACAAGCGGCTCCGGCTCGGCCCCGTAGACGCCGAGTCCGGCCACCAGCCCCGCGCTCACCAGCTCGCCGAGCTCCCCGATGCACTCCTCGATCGGCGCGTTCGCGGGGCGCCCGTCGAGCAGGCACAGGTCCAGATGCTCGAGGCCTGCGCGGCGCAGCGCGGCGCGGCACTGCTCGGCCGGCCCGAGCCGGTCGGAGGCGCCCACGAATCCGACGACGGCCGCCTCGTCGCGGCGCCGTCCGAGCGCCGTGCCGACGACGGCGGGCGGCGCGCCGTCCCGTGCGCCCTCGCCGATCAGCAGCCGCACCCCCGATTCGAGGGCGCAGTCGAGGAATCCGGCGAGTGCGCCGCGTGTCATGGTGCGGGCCCGGCTGCCCAGGCAGACGCCGAGGCAGACCGTGCCCGTCTCGGTGGCCGCGGTGTGCGGTGGCAGGAGCCCGATGGGGGTCACGCTTGAAATCTCCTCTCGTGCGGCCGCCGCGTCAAAGGTCGGTGTTCCGTCGTGTCAGGTTCGGCAGGCGACCTGACACGCGGCGCCGGCACCGGTGGACGCGAGGGGGCCGGGACTCCCCATGGACCCGGAGCGTTCGTCGGGTGGGCGCGGGAAGCCGCAGCCCGGAGCGGTCGAAGCCGTGTCACGGTATGGATTCGCGCCGGGACGGTTGGTATGGACCACGAGGCCAGGCCCTTGTCAGGCGGCAAGATCACATCGTAGTGTGAAACCGTTGGGAGCAACTGAGGGGAGTTGTCGACGCTATGGTCCGCCAGGGGGCCGAATATTTGGCGGACCTTCTCGAAGCGCGCCGGGAACAGCTGGTCGACGCCGGCTGTGCGGAGCTGACCGCGCTGGGCAACACGCTCGTGCGCAAGCTCACGACTCTGGATCAGGTGCGCAGGCACTACGACGAGATCCTGCGCGACGTGAGCGCCAGCCTGCGCGACGGGACGATGCGGCTCGACGAGTCCTACACGCTGGCACGCGAGATCGGTACGGCGCGCGCCTCCGCGGGCGTGCATCCCGGCGAGTCGCTGCAGGCCGGTCTGGTCCTCTACGAGATCACCCTGGCCGCCGCGGCGGATCTGGTCGCGGAACACGATCTCGAGCTGTCCGCGTTCGGGCTCGCCGCGCTGGCGCTGCAGTCGAGCATCACGCAGCGCGTCCAGGAGGCCTTCGCCGTCTACACCAGCTTCCTGCTAGACAAGGTCCACCTGGCACAGACCGAGGAACGCCGGCGCATCGCCCGGGACCTGCACGACCGCATCGGGCACAGCCTGAGCGTCGCGCACCACCAGTTGGAGCTGGGCGAGCTCTACAGCGTCGAGGACGCGGAGAAGTCCGCCCTGAAGCTGTTCACCGCGCAACGCGCCGTCACCGACGCCATGGCGAGCCTGCGCGAGGTCGCGGGCGGGCTGCACTCCAGCGCGCCGCAGCAGAGCATGCGCAAGGCGCTGGTCGAGGCCGCGCAGGAGATCGCAGCCGTCGGGGTGGATCTGACGGTCCAGGTGAACGGCGACGAGGGCTGGGCCGAACGGCCCGTGCTGGATCAGTGCACGCTGATGTTCCGCGAGGCCGTGCGCAACGCCATCGAGCACGGCCGTCCGCGCAGCGTCGGCGTCAACGTCGACATCACCCCCGGCGAGATCCGGGCCCTGGTGCTCGACGACGGCACCGGGTTCGACACCGACGCCCCCGCGCACGGCCTGGGGCTCGCGGCGATGCGGGAGCGGGCGGAGGCGCTGGGGGGCAACGCGAACGTGCGCAGCCGCCCGGGCGTCGGCACCCGCGTCAGCTTCGTGATCCCGCTGGGAGGCTCGGAGTGAGCGACGAGGAGGCGCGGATCAGGATCCTGCTGGTCGACGACCACGCGGTGGTCCGCGAGGGACTGCGCGAACTGCTCGGTTTCGAGGGCGACCTCGAGGTCGTGGGAGAGGCCGCGGACGCCCCGGAGGCGCTGGAGCAGGCGCGCCGGCTGCGGCCGGACATCGTCGTGCTCGACGTCGAGATCCCCGGCGGCGAGGCCCCGGACACGGTCGAGGCGATCCGCGCGGCCTGCCCCGACACCCATATCCTGATCCTCAGCATGTACGACGGCCCGCAGCTGCTGAGCAGGCTCCTGTCCGTGGGCATCAGCGGCTATCTGCTCAAGAGCGTCAACCGGCGCGAGCTGGTCGCCGCGATCCGCAGCATCCACCTCGCGCCGGACCGCCTCGTCCTGTCCGTCTCGCGGCACAGCGTGCCGCGGCTGCCCGGCAGCGAGGCGGACACCGAGCTCTCGCCGCGCGAACTCGAGATCCTCGATCTCGTCGCCCAGGCACTGAGCAACGGGCAGGTGGCCTCCCGGCTGAACATCACCGAGGCCACCGTGAAGCGGCATCTGCGCAACGTGTTCGGCAAGCTCGGCGCCGTCTCCCGGATCGACGCGGTGAACAAGGCGGCGGCGCGTTCGCTGATCGCGCCGCCGACCAGGCACCACGCCGGTTGACCGGTCCCGGTCTCGAGGCGTGGCCGCCTCAGCCCGGGAACAACGCGGCGAGCCCGAGCGAGCACAGCAGCACGAGGTGGCACGTGTGCTGCGTCCACATGAAGGCGCGGTAGGGCAGCCGGCACCGGGAACGCTCCGCGCCCTCCTCGATGCGGCCGCACAGCACGGCCACCGCGGCGGCGCCGAGCAGCATCACGACCGCGCAACCGGTGAGCTCGGTCGCCAGGCGCAGCACCGCGACGCCGAAGGCGAGCGCCACCGCGCAGGCCGCGAGGCGCAGCGCTACCCGTGCCCCGCGCAGGCCCAGCACGATCGGCCAGCTGCTCCGGCCGGCGATCCGGTCGCCCGGCACGTCGGACAGGTCCTTGGAGATGCCGCCGACGGCCGCCATCCAGAGCGCGTTGCCCGCGGCGAACACGACCAGCCGGGGTCCGGGATGGCCGCCGGCGGCCAGCGCCCCGCCGAAGTAGGCGGCGAGGCCGAGCACCGCGACGCTCGGCATCACCGTGCCGAAGGAGTTCTTGAAGCGGAACGGCCGGCCCGAGTAGGCGTAGCCGACCAGCAGGTAGACGGCGATCACCGCGAGCTCGCCGGTGCCGAGCAGGGCGCCGCAGCCGAGTGCCGTCGCGGCTCCGGCCGCGGCGGCCCTGGCCGCGGAGCGCGCCGGCAGCGCGCCGGTGGCGATCGGCCGCCTCGAGCCGTTCGCGACGTCCTCGCGCCGGTCGGTGACCCCGTTGAACACGTACACGGCGAACGCCGCGGCCACGAGCCCCGCCGCGCCGGCCGCGACCCTGGCCGGGCGGACCGGCCCGGCGGAGTCGGCGAGCAGGATGCCGACCAGGTAGCGCAGAAGGGTGATGGCCAGAACGGCCGGACGGGCCTCGAGCATGCAGTAGCGGATAAGGCGAATCAAACCGTTCATCGATGGTCCCCTGGAGAGTGTGGCGCTCAACCTAGCTCCGGTCGCGGGCGCCGACAGGCGCATACGCCCGAAGTGGCACCGGACTACTCCTTTCCACTACAGCGGGACACGAGGGTCGATACACCCTTGTGAGCGCGTTGCGCGGAGGGATTTGATGAAGACGCCAACCCACGAAGAGAACCCGTTCCGCCGCTTGTGCACGGCGCAGCTCACGAAGGGAAGACGGACGTGGACTCCTCCGACCGCCACCTGAGGTACCGTCCGGCGCACGAGTTCGCGCTGTGCGACCGGACCTGGCCCGACCGGCCGCCGGCCGCCGCGCCGCGCTGGCTCTCGACCGATCTGCGCGACGGCAACCAGGCGCTGGCCGCGCCGATGGAGCCGGCCCGCAAACTGCTGCTGTTCCGGAAGCTCGTGGCCATGGGCTACAAGGAGATCGAGGTCGGATTCCCGGCGGCCGGCCGCGACGAGTACGACTTCGTCAGGACTCTCATCGAACAGGATCTGATCCCCTCCGACGTGCGTATTTCGGTGCTCGTGCAGGCGCGCGAGGGACTGATCCGGCGCACCGTCGAATGCCTGCGCGGTGCGCCGTCCGCGGGCGTGCACCTCTACAACGCGACCGCGCCGCGGTTCCGCGAGCTCGTGTTCCACGCCGGCCGGGCCGAGGTCAGAGCGCTGGCGGTGGACGGAACCCGCCTGGTCATGAAGTACGCCGACCGGCTGCTCGGGGAGACCGACCTCGGATTCCAGTACTCGCCGGAGCTGTTCAACGAGACGGAGCCCGACTTCGCGCTCGAGGTCTGCGAGGCGGTGATGGACGAGTGGTGCCCCGGACCCGGGCGCGAGATCATCCTCAACTTCCCGGCCACCGTGGAGCGCACGCTGCCGATCGGCTTCGCCGACCGCATCGAGTGGCTCGACCGCAACCTCTCCCGCCGGGAGCACGTCTGCCTGTCCGTGCACCCGCACAACGACCGCGGCACGGCGGTCGCCGCCGCGGAGTTCGCGGTGATGGCGGGTGCCCAGCGCGTCGAGGGCTGTCTGTTCGGCGGCGGCGAGCGCGCCGGCAACGTCTGCCTGGTCACGCTCGGACTCAACCTCTACACCCGCGGGATCGACCCGGGCATCGACTTCTCCGATCTGGCCGGGGCCCAGCGCGTCGTCGAGCACTGCACCGGCACCACGGTGCCGGAGCGCCATCCGTACGGCGGCGCGCTCGTCTACACCGCCTTCTCCGGCTCGCACCAGGACGCGATCAAGAAGGGCTTCGACGACCTGTACCGGCGGGCCGCCGAGCAGGGCACGGACGCGGGCGAACTGCCCTGGGACATGCCCTACCTGCCGCTCGACCCGCGGGACGTGGGCCGCGACTACACCGCCGTGGTCCGCATCACCAGCCAGTCGGGCAAGGGCGGTGTCGGCTACGTGCTCTCCGCCCACCACGGGCTCAACCCGCCCCGCGAACTGCAGGCCGAGTTCGCCGCCGAGATCCAGGCCGTCGCCGACGAGCGCGGCGGCGAACTCGACAGCGGCCTCGTGGGCGAACTGTTCGAGGACTGCTATCTCGCGGCGGGCACGCGGCCCGGCTCGGACGAACCGGGTGTGGACGGGCCTTCCGCGGTGCCGTCCGGGCACCCGGCGCGGCCGATCCCGGTCAGCGTCCACCTGGAGGGCGTCGGCCTGCACGAGCGCTGGCCGGCCGGCCTCGCCCCCCGGCTCGCGGCGCTCGGATTCGAGGTCTGCGAACAGCGGCTCATCACCACGGAACGGCCGCCCGCCGCACCGCCGGCGGCCTACGCGGCCTGTGTGTTCCCGTCCGGGATCGTCTGGGGCGCGGGCAGGGACGCCGATCCCGTCGCCGCGGCCGAGGCGGCCGTCCGTTCCGCGCTCGCCCGGGCGGCCGCGCGCCACACCGAGGAGATCGCCCGATGACCGCCGTCGCCTTCGCCGTGTCCGAAGCCGGGATCCCGAGCCTGCGCCGGGCCGTTCCGGCCGTCGCCTTCGACGAGCTGTGCCGACGTCTGTTCGCCGACCTGCCCCGTCGGGACCAGCGCCGGACCGGTGTCGACTATATATGGGCTCTACTTCAGTCCGATGGCCGCACCTCGATGCGGGAGCTGGCCGCGCTGCCCGGGGTGAACGCCAACGGGCAGAGCCTGCACCACTTCATCACCAACTCCTCATGGGACTGGAGCCCGGTGCGGCGCGCGCTGGCCGCGCAGGTGCTGCCGGCGCTGCTGCCCGCCGTCTGGGTGGTGCAGGCGTTCCCCGCGCCGCCGCGCACCTCGCGGTCCGTGCCGGGTCCCGGCCCGGTTCCCCCGGCCCTCGGCGTCTGGGCCGCGGGCCGCGTTGCGAGCGTGCCGGTCGGCTGGAGCCTGCCGGTGCCCGGGGAGACCCGGAGCCTCGGCCGGGCCCTGGCCGAGACGCTGCTGGGACCGGTGCGCGACTGGGGGCTGCCGCCGCTGCCCGCGGTCCTCGACGCCCGCGGCGCCGCGCCGGCGAGCCTGATCGCCGCCCTGCGCGCGCACGGGGTGCCGGTGCTGATGCGGATCGACGGGGAGGTCGGCGTCCGCTGCGCGCTCGCCGGCCGCGCGTCGCAGTCCGGACCGGCGCTGCCGATGACCGCCCGCTCCCTCGCGGATCTGGCTCGCAACCGGCGCCGCCCGGTGCACTGGCACCCGGCGGGTGCGTCGGAGCCGCGCACCGCCCTGGTCTGGGCCGACCGGGTCAGGCTGACCGGCCGGGAGGCGGAGCGGGACCTGGTCCTGATGTCCGTGTCCGACAGCGTGTCACGCGAGCCCTCCCGACTGTGGCTGACCGATCTGGCCGGCGCCCGGACAGACGCGCTGTTCCGGCTCACCGCGCTGCTCGACCGCGTGGCCAAGGAGAGCGACCGGCTCGGCGAGCGGTTCGGCCTGCGCGCCTTCGCCGGCCGCAAGCCCGAGGCCTGGCACCGGCACGCGACCCTCGCCGCCGCGGCCTACGCGCTCACCGAACTGGGCCGGGTGCCGGAAGCTCGCGCTCCGGGCCGTCCCGTCCCCCCGCAGCGCACGGGCAGTCCAGCGGCGCCGCGGCGCCCGCTCGGGGCACCGCATTCTGGGCGGTCGCTCACGTGACTGCCCAGAGCGCACCCGCCCTCTGCCCGCATCTCGCGCAGGGCGGCGACGTCGAACCCGGCTTCTGCACTCCGGTCCACTGCCTGTCGCGGGCGATCCGCGACGGCGAGCCGGAGGCGCGCGCGGCGGCCCCCCGAGAACCGGGGCCGCACGCTTCCACCGCCCACCGCCCGCGTCTCTCGCACGGGCTGGAGACCGATTGGCCGTGATGACGTGAAGGAAAGAACGCTGAGACGGACCGACGCCCCCGTCCGCCCGGATGCCGCCGACGCGGTGCTCTTCGACCTCGACGGCACCCTGGTGGACTCCGAGCCGCGCAACCACGCCGTCTGGGCGCTGCTGCTCGCCCGGCATGCCGTGCCCGCGCACGGCCCGGCGCCGGCGGACTTCTCCGGGCGCACCGGGCGCGAGGCGATCGCGTTCCATCTCGCCTGGTTTCCCGGGGCGTGCGTCGACGGGCTCTTCGCCGAGGTGCTCGCCTTGCTGGACGAGCCGGGGCTGCCGGACGCCGCACCGCTGCCGGGTGCGGTCGAGCTCGTCCGCAGGCTGGCGCAGGCCGGGCCGCCGCTGGGCGTGGTCACCTCGGCGACCCGGCGGATCGCCCGGCGCGACCTGGCCGCGTCCGGAATCCTCGAGTGCTTTGACGTCCTGGTGACCGCGGACGACGTGCGGCGGGGGAAACCGGATCCGGAAGGCTATCTCGCCGCGTGCGCCGCCCTGGGGGTGCGACCGGAACGCGTCCTCGTGTTCGAGGACTCGGCGATCGGGGTGAGCGCGGCGAAGCGGGCCGGAACGTACTGTGTCGGCGTTCCGGGGAACGCCGACACGGCAGCCGTGCGGGAGGCCGACGCGACCGTGCGCACCCTCGCCGAGGTGCCCTGGCCGCTGCGCCGGGCGCGGTGAGACGTGCATGAGCGGCAGGCGGCGGATCAGGGCATGGAGATATCTCGCGGCTGGGCCTCAGCGCCGGAGGCGTGGACCGGCGAGCATCGCGTCGAGGAAGGCGTTGCCGAACTTGCCCTCCGGATCGCGTTCGGCCACCAGCCGGGCGAAGTCCCCGATCCGTTCGTGGCAGCCGGCCAGTTCCGCGGGGGACAGGGCGGTGAGCTTGCCCCAGTGCGGGCGCGCGCCGAGCGGACGCAGCCGCCGTTCGACGGCCTCGATGACCGGCCGCACCGCCGCCTCGTCGTGGATCCAGGTGAAGTGCAGCGTGACGCAGTCGCGGCGGTAGGCCGGGCTCAGCCACAGTTCGTCGCCGCGGACCGTGCGGATCTCGGAGATGTGGCTGACCGAGGCGACGGACTCGCCGAGCTCGCGTATCGCGGCGATCGCGGCGGGCGCCGCGGCGCGCGGCAGGTAGTACTCGGACTGCAGTTCCTCGCCGGCGCCGGGGACGAACTCCGGACGGAAGTGCGGCAGCCGTTCGTGCCAGGGGCCGGGAACGCCGAGCTGCAGGGTGCTGAAACCGGCCGGGGTGCCGGGAACCGGGTGCATCTGCTCGACAGCGGCGCGGCCTCCGCGCCAGGCCCCGGCCGGGCGGTCCACGCGCTGCTTGAGCCAGACGGAGGTGGTCGCGGAGCGCCAGTCCGTGAAGACGCTGACGCTGTAGGCCGCGCCGAAGACCTCGTCGAAGCTCTCGGCGACCTCGTCCAACGGCACGTCGAGGCGGACCAGCTGGCGTGCCTCGAACGCCGGCTCGATCTCCAGGCGCAGCCGGGTGACGACGCCGAGCGCGCCGAGCGCGACGACCGATCCGTCGAATCCGGCCTCGCCCCGGGAGATCCAGGACACGGTGCCGTCCGGCCCGACCCGCTCGAGCCCGGTGACCGCGGCCGCGAGGCAGCGCCGTCCGTCGCCGGAGCCGTGGGTTCCGGTCGCGCAGCAGCCCGCGACCGAGATGTGCGGCAGCGAGGCGAGGTTCGCCAGCGCCCAGCCGGCGGCGTGCAGCGCCGCGTTCACCGCGGCATAGCGCATTCCGGCCCCCACCACGGCGGTCGAGGAACCGGGTTCGACCGTCACCTCGGCGGGCAGGGAGTCGAGCCGCACCAGGGCGCCGTCGGTGTCGGCGACGCGGCTGAACGAATGGCCGGTGCCCGCCGCGCGGATGCGCGGGCTGCCGGCGACGAGGGCGCACAGCTCGTCGAGTGAGGACGGGCTGTGCACCGCGGAGGCGCCGTACACCACGTTCCCGGCCCAGTTGGCGGCGAGGACGCCGCTCACGGTGGTCGTCACAGGGGACTCCTCTCCACGGCGCGAGGCCGTGTGTGGCGGAAGGAGGCGGGGCGAGGCCTCTGAGACACGCCTCAGGCCCTCGCCCCGCCCGGAGTACCCGCGGCCCGCTCCGGGCGGGCGCCGCGGGTTCAGGCCGTCGCCGCGAGCGGTTCGCGCGCCGCGAGTTCCGTGCGCAGCAGCCCGAACGGACGCAGGTCGAGCAGGTAGAAGTGGCCGCCGGCCACGACCCGCTCGCGGAACGCCGGGCTCAGCGCGCGCCAGGGGCGCACGTCGGCGTCCTCGTCGCGGTCGCCGACGATCGCGGTCACCGGGCACCGCAGCCGCGGTTCCGGGGTGAAACGGTAGGAGTGGAACATCAGTCCGTCCGCGCGCACGGCGGGAAGCACCAGTTGCGCGAACAGCGGGTCGCGCGCGGACTGTTCGTCCGTGCCGCCCAGCTCGACGAGGCGCGCGATGACCGCCTCGTCGTCACCGTCGTCGCCCGACTCCGGCGGCGGCAGTTCGCCGTCGCGCGAGCCGGAGGCGAACAGGTGCGCCACGGCGGTTCCCGAATCCTCCAGCGCCCGCGCGGTCTCGAGCGCGACGGCGGCGCCCATGCTGTGCCCGAACAGGATCAGGGGGCGGTCGTCGTCGGCGGCGCGCACGGCTTGCGCGATCTCGCGCGCCAGTCCGATCAGGTCTTCGGGCAGGGGTTCCACGATGCGTTCGGCACGCCCCGGATAGCGCACCGCGGACACCTCGAAGTCGGCCAGCCGAGCCCCCCAGTCGCGGAAAGAGGACGCGGAGCCGCCCGCGTGCGGGAAGCAGATCAGCCGGTAGCGCGCGGCCGGAGCCGGCACCGGTCGGTCGAGCCAGAGCGCCGGGTCGGCGCGGACGGCGGTTTCGGCGCGGGGGCTCATCGGGCACCGGCCTTCGCGCGTTGGGCCCGGGCGCGCACCGCGCGGGCCCTGCGTTCGGCCGCCTCCCGCATGTCCGGCGCCGCCTCGCCGTCCACGCCGCCGCCGATCAGCGCCGCCTGCGCGGTGACCGTGGTGTTGTGGAACAGCGCGACGACCGACGGGCGGCTTCCGGTGCGGGCCTCCAACGCGTCCTGCAGGTGGAAGATGGTGAGCGAGTTCCCGCCGAGGTCGAAGTAGTTCACATCGGTCGGCACGTCGGTGCGCTCGAGCACGTCCGACCAGGCCGCGGCGACCTTCGGGACCAGCTCCCCGACGGCCTCGGTGACAGAGCCCTGTGATGCGGCGGGCGCGGCGGGCGCGGCGGGCGCTTCGGCGCGCGGCCGCTCGCGGTCGTCGGCGATCAGCGCGTCCCGGTCGACCTTGCCGTTCACGGTGCGCGGGAAGGCCGCGAGCACCACGATCCGGCCGGGCACCATCGCGTCCGCCAGCCGCTCGGCCAGCGCTGCCCGGATCGCGCCGGGCTCGCCGCCCTCCGGGGCGAGGACGAATCCGACCAGACCCCCGGCCCCGTCCGGTTCGACCAGGGCCTCGCGGACCCCGGGCAGCGCGCACAGCGCGGCCTCCACCGCGCCCGGCTCCACCCGGTGGCCGCGCACCTTGACCTGGCGGTCGCGTCGTCCGAGGTACTCCAGGGCGCCGTCGGCTCCCCGGCGCACCAGGTCGCCGGTGCGGTACATGCGCGCCCCGGGCGCCGCGAAGGGATCGGGTACGAAGGCGCGCTCGGTCGCCTCGGGGCGGCCGAAGTAGCCGCGCGCCACGCCCGCGCCGCCGACGCAGAGCTCTCCGGCCTCGCCGGAGGGCACGGGCCGCAGCGCCTCGTCGAGTACGTAGACGCGGGCGCCCGGGATCGGGCCGCCGATGCCCGCCGGGCCCGGCTCCGCAAGGCGCTGATACGTCGCCCAGACGGTCGCCTCGGTGGGCCCGTACTCGTTGTACAGGGCCACCCGGCGCGTGCCGAACTGCGCGAAGTGGCGGTCGGCGAGCCGCTGGGGAAGCGGCTCACCCGCCAGGATCACCTCGCGCAGCGTGCTCAGGCACGCCATGCCGGCGCGGCGGGCCGCGTCGAGCAGGACGTCGTAGAGCGAAGGCACGCACAGCAGGCGCGTCACCGATTCGCGGGCGATCAGGCGCACCAGCCGTTCGGGGTCGCGGACCTCGTCGCGGGTGGCGATGACGAGGCGGCCGCCCGCGGTGAGGGTGCCCCACAGGCCGGCGACCGAGGAGTCGAAGGCCAGCGGGGACAGCAGCAGGAAGGTCGCGCCTTCCGGGTAGACCGCGCGGCGCGCGGCGGTGGAGGCGGCGAGCTGGGCGTGTTCGACCACGACGCCCTTGGGCTCGCCGGTGGTGCCGGACGTGTAGATCAGGTAGGCCGGATCGTGGTCGTCCACCGTCGCGCGGGCCGTACCGGTCGCGGCGGATGCGCCGGGCTCGGTTTCACGGGCCGCACCCTGCGCCTCGCCCGGCTCGATGAGCGCGCTCGGCACGTCGAGCCCGGCCAGCCGCTCCGCGGTCTCCGGACCCGCCAGCGCGGCGGCGATCCGGGCGTCGGCGAACAGCATGGCGACGCGGGCGTCCGGCTGGGCGGGATCGACCGGCACGTAGGCGGCGCCGGCGCGCAACGTGCCGAGCACGGCGGCGGCCATTGCCGCGGAGCGCTCGAACAGCAGCCCGACCCGGTCGCCACGGCGTACGCCGAGCGCGGCCAGGCGCTCGGCGATCCGGTCGGCCCACGCGTCGAGCGCGCGGTAGTCGGTTTCCGCGGTGTCGCAGCTGAGCGCGATCGCGTCCGGCGTGCGCAGGGCGTGCTCCGCCACCAGGTCGTGGACGAGCGCATGGCCGCCGTCCGGGTCTTGAGCGCGGCCGGGGGCGGCGGACGCCTCCGGGGTGTGTGGAGATTGCACGGACTCCTCCGGGTTCACGAGGGCTCGGCGACAGCCGAGCGGCGTGATGGTGACGCTAGTTCACCTTGTGTCAAATCGGCAACGTCATTTGTCAATTTCTGGCAAACCCGAAGCTCCGGGCCGTCCGGCCTGCCGTGCGTCGGCCGGTGGGCGGTACCCGGAGGCCGCGAGGATCCGGTGCAGCCAGTCGACACGCGCGGCGCAGGCGGTCCGGGAGACGACGGCGTCCGGCACCCACTCGTCGAAACTGTGGAAGGCGCCGGCCCATACGTGCAGTTCGCAGTCGCCGCCGGTCTGCCAGATGCGGGTCGCGTAGGTGACCGCCTCGTCGCGCAGGGCCTCCACGGAGCCGACGTCGATGAAGGTCGGCGGCAGCCCGGACACGTCGGCGGCCCTTGCCGGAGCCGCATAGCAGGGGACTGCGTCGGTGCCGCGCCGCTCGCCGAGCAGCGCGGTGAAGCCCGCCCGGTTGGACCGGCCGTCCCACAGGCCCACGGCGTCCATCTGCGCGCTCGAGACGGTGTCGCAGCGGTCGTCCAGCATCGGGCACTGCAGCATCTGGCCGAGCAGGGGCGGGCCGCCGCGGTCCCGGGCCAGCAGCGCGAGCGCCGCGGCGAGGTTGCCGCCCGCGCTGTTGCCGCTGACCACGATGCGCTCCGGGTCGAGATCGAGCCCGGCCCCGTGCGCGCCGACCCACTCCAGGCCCGCGTAGCAGTCCTCGACCGGCGCCGGATGCGGATGCTCGGGGGCCAGCCGGTAGTCCACGGCGACCACGGCGAGGCCGAGCCGTTCGGCCCGGTCGAGCTCGCCGGCGAGTTCGCGGGTGCGGTGGTCGCCGGCCACCATGCCGCCGCCGTGCGTGTTGTAGATCACCGGGAACGGCCCGCGGGCGAAGGTGGGCCGGCAGATCAGCAGCCTGATGCCGACCGTGCCGGGAGGCCCCGGCACCACGGCCTCGTTCAGCTCGAACCGCCCGCCGCGCCGGATGTCGGCGTCGCTGAGGCGGATCGCGGCCGCGGCGGCCCTGCGCTGCGGGATCAGCTCCGGGGTCAGCGGCATCCGCATGCCGCCGAGGATCTCCCGGATCGGGCCGGCGAGCTCGGCGTCCCACGGCGGGGCCGGTGGCGCGCTCCGCCGCGCCGCGCCCCCGCCGGCGCTCGAGGTCTCGGGCATCGCGGTACGGCTCATCATCGGCTCCCCTCCGGCCGCGGCCGGCTCACGGCTCGGATTCCCAGCAGCGAGCCCAGGCCCGCCCGGCAGTACACGGCGCACAACGGCAGCAGCGGGGCCGACCGGCTCCGGGCGGCGCCGAGCAGGCCGCGCACGGCCCGCACCCTTCCCGCGCTCATCGCTCCGGCCCCGGCACGGGCACCGCCGCCGGCGCAGGCACCGAGAGCGTCACCGAGGCCGCGACCCGGGCACCCTCGGCCAGCACACGCTCGCGATAACGAGGGCTGAGATCCATGATCACCGGCAGTACGCGGCACTCGGCCACCTCGCCGTCCTCGTACGGCAGCGCCATCCCGGCCAGCGGCAGCACCTCGCGCCGCGCCCCGTCGGGGAACCACGCGAGCGCCTCGGCGTCGACGTATCCGTCGTCCGGCCCGACCCAGGCGCCGAGCAGCAGCAGATCGCTGTCCTCGGTGCGGCCGCGCACCACGCCGAGCACGCAGCCGGGCTCCTCGACGACCTCGGCCGCCTCGCGCGCGAGCCGCGGATACTGGCGCAGGCCCTCGGCCCTGCCGAACACGCAACAGACCTCGGCGAGCAGGCTCGGGCGACGCCGCAGCAGCCGCCGGGCCCCGGCCGGAACCGCGCCGCCCGGCGCGCGGGCCGTCTCGGGCGGTCCCACGACCTGGTCGGCGAAGCAGCGCTCCCAGTCCTCGTCCAGGACCGGGGTCGGCGGATCGGGCGTCTTGGCGGCCCCGTTCATGTCAGGCTCCTTCTCCCGTGTTCACGCATGTCCGTGAGCCGCGTCGGGTGCGGGGCGCGAGCCGTGGTGGGCGGCGTCGCTGCACCCGCGGCGGGGTGCTTGCTCCGTCGTGACTCCGTGGCCTGACGGTAGCGAGGTTGCCACAATTCGGCAACCTTCCTGGTGAAACCAATTTCGGAGTTGCCATCTCTGGCAACTTCGGCGTACCGTAGGGTCGCGGAGCCCGGATTCGGCCGGGCGGCCGCCGCCGAGCGGCATACGAGAGGGAGGGCGGAATGCTGTACGCAGGAGTCGCCTGGGACGAGCGGGGCTACGTCGTCGCGTCGTTCGCCGGCGAGGGCGCCGCGCAGCGCCCGGAGGTGCGTTACCCGGCCGGGCAGACCGCCGAGCTGATCGAGCAGCTGCGGCTGCTCGCGGGCCGCGAGCAGCTCGCCGTCGTCGTCGAGAGCACGTGCGGAATCCTCGACGGCCGCATGATGGCCGCAGGGCTGCCGGTGTACCGGGCCGATCCCGGACTTCTGCCCGAACGGCCGGTCTTCGGCTCGGTGCCGGCCGCCGCGATCGCGCGGGCCGCCGGCGCCTTTCCGGGCGCGCTGACCAGGCTGGTGCGCGACCGCGGAACCCAGACCGGCCGCGAGGGGGAGCTCGAGGGCTGCTACGCGGTCTCCGCGGACGCGCTGAGCGCGATGGTCGCAGCCGGCACGGCGATCGAGCACGGCCCGCGCGCCGGCGCCGAGGTGGCGCTCACCTTCGACGACGGCCCGAACCCGCCCTACACCGATCGGGTGCTCGATGTGCTCGAGCGCTACGGTGTGCCCGCCACCTTCTTCTGTGTCGGTATGAACGCCCTGGCATACCCGGAGCTGCTCGTGCGGATGCGCGGGCAGGGGCACGAGCTCGGCAACCACACGTGGTCGCACCCGTTCCTCCAGGAACTGACCGCCGCCGAACTGTCCGAGCAGTTGCGCAGGGCCGGCGAGTCGATCGCTGCGGCGGCCGGCGGCGAGGCCCCCGGGCTGTTCCGCCCTCCCTACGGTTCGCGCACCCCGGCGGTGCTCGACCGGCTCGCCCGTTCCGGCAGCACCACGGTGCTGTGGGACAACGCCCCCGACGACTGGAAGATGCCCGGCGCGCACACGATCGCGGACCGGGTGCTCGCGCGGCTCGCTCCGGGCTCGATCGTGCTGCTGCACGACGGCGGCGGCGACCGCGGCCAGACCGTGGCGGCGCTTCCCGCGATCATCGAGGACGCGCAGGCCGCGGGTCTGCGCTTCACGACGGTCAGCGCCCTGACGATGGCCGGAGTTTAGGCCGTACGGCCGGAGGAGGGTTCATGGACAGCGAGAGAAGGCCGGACGGCATCCGGATCCTGGGCCGCACCCGCAGGCCGGTCGGCCTCATCGGCCTCGGCACCTGGCAACTGGGCGCCGACTGGGGAGAGGTCGACGAGGACGGGGCGCTCGCGACGCTGCGGGCCGCGCTCGACGCCGGTGTGAACCTCCTGGACACGGCCGACGTCTACGGCGCCGGCCGCAGCGAAAGGATCATCGGCCGTCTGCTGCGGGAGCTCGACGCCGAGGGCGCGGACCGCCCGACGGTGGCGACGAAGATGGGCCGGGCGCTCGCCCAGATCCCCGAGAACTACGTGCGCGAGAATTTCCGGCGCTGGACGGACGGTTCGCGCGAGCGGCTCGGCGTCGAGACCCTCGATCTGGTGCAGCTGCACTGCCCGCCGGATCCGGTCTTCCACTCGGATGCCGTCTTCGACGGCCTCGACACGCTGGTCGACGAGAAGCGCCTCGCCGCCTACGGGGTGAGTGTGGAGACCTGCGACCAGGCGCTCGCCGCGATCGCGCGGCCGGGTGTGGCGACGGTCCAGATCATCCTGAACCCGTTCCGGCTCAAGCCGCTGAAGGAGGTCCTGCCGGCCGCGCGGGCGGCAGGCGTGGGCATCATCGCCCGCGTGCCGCTCGCGAGCGGCCTGCTGTCCGGCCGGTACACCGCGCGCACGGCCTTCGCGGCGGACGACCATCGCGCCTACAACCGGGACGGCGCGTCCTTCGACGTCGGGGAGACCTTCTCAGGGGTCGATTACGAGCTCGGGCTCGCCGCGGTCGAGCGGCTGCGCCCGCTGGTGCCGCCGGGGGCCACCCTCGCCCAGTTCGCGCTGCGCTGGATCGCCGACCAGCCCGGAGTCAGCGTCGTGATCCCCGGCGCACGGGACGCGGGACAGGCACGCGCCAATGCGGCCGTCGCCGCCATGCCCCGTCTCGCGCCTCCCATCCACGAGGCGGTGCGCGCCGTCTACGAGGAGCTGATCCAGCCCTCGGTGCACGGACGTTGGTGAGTCCGCGACACCGTGCGCGGCGTCGGTCCGCGGCGCGGTGCGAACCGATGATGATTACTCGGAGTCGTGTGTCGGAACGCATCCGCCGCTGGCTGACGATCACTCAGAATAGTGTCGTCGGTCCACGCCGTGATGCGGACCGGCCACCGCACAGATCCACTACCGCGCCCGCAAGGGCGCGCAGGCCCCGGGAGCGACTTGGCCACCCAGACGACACCGCGCCCCCCCATCGACGCGCGCTTGGCACGCGAC
>Ga0310811_10002288_pt1 | contig 23887 bp, 35 predicted proteins | sample YCmetagenome_FD_207642 | JGI IMG/M metagenome (GOLD analysis project Ga0310811, IMG submission 207642) | Soil microbial communities from experimental microcosm in Duke University, North Carolina, United States - YC | ecosystem: Engineered > Artificial ecosystem > Soil microcosm > Unclassified ... | reverse complement strand
GCTTCCGATCGCCAAGGTATCGAGCGCCAAGGGAGGCTGGCGGATGGTCGCGGACGACGCCGGCAAGTCCGCCGCGACCCAGTGGCGCAAGATTGCCGAAGCCGAAGGACAGACCCTGGTCGAATTCCGCCCCCTGAGCGGCCGAACACACCAGATCCGCGTGCATGCAGCGCGCGGTCTGGGGGCGGCGATCGCCGGCGATCCCGTCTATTCGCTCCCGGACGATGCCGAGTTGGGCGGAATGACCTTGCCCGACAGCGGGATGTTGCTCCACGCTTGGCGGCTGGTCGTGCCGCGCGACCCGAAACCGCCGATCGATGTTACGGCACCCGTTCCCGACCGCTTCGGCCGCTGGCTGGATTTCCTATGAAGCCGGAGGACGTGATCATTCCGGACGAGGCCCTGTCGGAACGGTTCCTCGCCGCGACCGGCCCCGGCGGCCAGAACGTCAACAAGGTGGCGACCGCCTGCCAGCTGCGCGTCGACGTGTTCAAGCTGGGACTGCCGCTCCACGCATATGAGCGGCTCAAGACCATCGCCGGCAGCCGAATGACGACCGGCGGCGAGCTGATCATCACCGCACGCCGCTTCCGAACGCAGGAGGCCAACCGGGAGGATGCGCGCCGACGCCTTGCCGAAATGATTTCCGAGGCCCATCTGGTCCAGCGCAAGCGCAAGCCGACACGTCCGAGCCGGGCGGCGAAGGCCAAGCGCGTCGACGAGAAGAAGGGCCGGAGCGCGATCAAGGCGGCGCGAGGACGAGTGAGGCTGGACTGATGTACGACTTCAAGATCGAAACGGCCGACAAGGCGACCCTGTACCGCGATCTCGCCTCTGCGCTGGAAGGTCTGGTATTCGGAGAGCCCGACGGCATCGCCAACATGGCCAACGCCTCGGGGCTGATTTACGAGACGCTGCCCGACGTCAATTGGGTCGGCTTCTACCGGAACATCGGCGGCGAGCTGGTGCTCGGCCCGTTCCAGGGCCGCCCAGCCTGCATCCGCATGACATTCGACCAGGGTGTGTGTGGCGCCGCAGCCAAGACCGGGCAGGTCCAGCGGGTCGAGGACGTGCATGCTTTCCCGGGCCACATCGCCTGCGACAGCGCGTCGAACAGCGAAATCGTCGTGCCGCTGATCCGCGACGGTGAATTGCTTGGCGTGCTCGATATCGACAGCCCAAAACATGCCCGGTTTGATGCCGAAGATGAGGAGGGTGTCGTGCGCCTCGCTGAAATCATCACGCGGGCAATCTAGCTCAGCATCTCCAGCTGATCGTCGTTAAGGCCGCCCGGAATGATCATCACCGGGACCGGCAGCTTGCCTGCATCATTGCCTGCGAAATGAGCTACCAGCGGACCGGGCTTGCCGGTCGGCGCAGCGCCGAGCACCAGCGCGGCGACATCCTGCCGTGTCCCGATATGGCCGCGGACGGCAGCCACCGGATCTCCCTGGCGAATGATGATCTCCGGAGTGATCCCGGCCGCATCCATGATCTCGCCGACCGAAGCGGCGACAATCCCTTCGATGCGCAGACGCTGTTCTTCCTCGATCGCCGCCTGGACGCCGCCCCACTGAACGAAATCCTGCGGCTCGACCACCGCCAATATGTCGACCTCGCCGCCGGTCTTGGCGGCGCGGCGCGCCGCGAAGCGCAGTGCGACCCGCGCTTCGGGACTGTCATCGATCACGACCAAATAGGTTCGCGCCATCCCTGTTCTCCCCGGGCCGGAAAGCTGCGGCAACTCTGCGCGACAGGCAAGCTTTTCCGGCTTGAGGGTTGACCCGCTTACCGCTTTGGCCTTTGTGCCGGACGAGTCTGTTTGAGCCCGGGAAACCCCATGTCGATCGAACTGAAGATGCCCGCCCTGTCGCCGACGATGGAGGAAGGGACGCTCGCCAAATGGCTGGTCAAGGAAGGCGATACGGTATCGTCGGGCGACATTCTCGCCGAAATCGAGACCGACAAGGCGACGATGGAGTTCGAAGCGGTCGACGAGGGCAAGATCGCCAAGATACTGGTGCCCGAAGGCTCGGACGGAGTGAAGGTTGGAACTCCGATCGCGATTTTGGCCGGCGAGGGAGAAGAGGTTCAGGCGTCCGCTCCTGCACCCAAGGCTGAAGCCGCGCCGCCGCCCAAGCAGGAAGAACCAAAGGTCGAGCCCGCCCCGCCCGCCAAGGGCGGTGGCGAGACGCCGGCGGCGCAGCCGGCCGCTGCCTCGCCGGCACTTCGAACGGACAGTCGTGACCGCATCAAGGCTTCGCCGCTGGCCCGCCGCCTTGCCGAGGCGCAGGGGATCGACCTTACGACATTGACGGGAAGCGGTCCCGGCGGGCGCATCGTCCGCGCCGATCTCGGCGCCGCGGGTGGCGGTGCACAGGCCGCCCAGGTCGCCCGAGCCGCCGCGTCGGTGTCCGGCGCACCGCAACCGGCCGGTCTGCAGCCGGTCGAAGCGGAGCTGGCGTTCACCGACGGCGTTCCGCACGAAGTGATCAAGCTGTCGAATATGCGGAAGACCATCGCCCGCCGCTTGACGGAATCGAAGCAGCAGATCCCGCATATCTATCTGACGCTCGACACCAATCTCGACGCGTTGTTGAAGCTCCGCACCGACCTTAACGCCGGGCTCGCAAGCCGCGGGGTCAAGCTCAGCGTCAACGACATGCTGATCAAGGCGCTGGCGCTGGCGCTGATCGAAGTGCCCGAGTGCAACGTCAGCTTCGCCGGCGACCAGCTGATCAAATATCAGCGGGCCGACATTTCGGTCGCCGTCAGCATTCCAAACGGCTTGATCACGCCGATCATCACCGGCGCAGAGGGGAAAGCGATTTCGGCGATCAGCAAGGAAATGACCGATCTCGCCGGACGCGCCAAGGAGGGCAAGCTGCAGCCGAATGAATATCAGGGCGGCACTGCGTCCCTGAGCAACATGGGCATGTTCGGGATCAAGCATTTCGAGGCGGTGATCAATCCGCCGCAGGCGATGATCATGGCGATCGGCGCGGGCGAGAAGCGCCCCTATGTGGTCGACGACAGCCTGCAAATTGCAACGGTGATGAGCGCGACCGGAAGCTTCGATCATCGCGCGATCGACGGGGCCGACGGCGCGCGGCTGATGAAGGCGTTCAAGGAACTGGTCGAAAGCCCGCTGGGACTGGTGGCCTGAGATGAAGTGGCTGGCGGCGCTGGCCCTCGGCGCGATCATTGGTTTTCTGGTGCCGCTCATCTTCGGCGGTGAAGCCGGCTTCTGGCTGCACACTTGGACGAAGTTCGGAACCGTTCGTCCGCTCGAAGGCTCGCCCGGCCTGCTGTTCTCGATCCCGCTGTTTCTCGGTTCGGCCTTTGTGTTTCGGCTGTTCTTCAACTGGCACAGCGGCTGAGCCTTGCCCGACCGCGTTCCATTGATCCGCGTCACCGCAATGCCGGTTGACACCAACCCCTATGGCGGGGTGTTCGGCGGCTGGCTGATGGGCCAGATGGGGCTCGCTTGCGGGTCGTTCGCTTCGCGCCACAGCGGCGGCAAGGCAATTCTGGTCGCAGCCAACGAAATCAAATTCCCCGGTGCCATGGCGGTCGGCGACGAACTCAGCGTCTATGTCGAATTGCTGAACCAGGGCCGCACCTCGCTGAAGCTAAAGGCTGAGGCGATCGGACGACAGCGCGCCGGCGACAAGGAAACCGTAGTGGCGGAAGGTGAGTTCACCTTTGTCGCGCTCGACCAGAACGACAAGCCGCGGGAAATTGCGGCGAAAGAGGAAAGCGATGGCTGATAGTTACGACCTGATCGTCCTCGGTTCCGGGCCCGGCGGCTATGTCGCCGCGATCCGCGCCGCGCAGCTGGGTCTAAAGACCGCGATCGTCGAGCGCGAGAACCTTGGCGGCATCTGTTTGAACTGGGGATGCATCCCGACCAAGGCGCTGCTGCGCTCGGGCGAGATGCTGCACCATATGCGGCATGCCGACAGCTTCGGTCTGGTGGCGGGCGAGGTGAAGCCTGACCTCGCCAAGATCGTCGCCCGCAGCCGGGCGGTGGCCAAGCAGCTCAACCAGGGCGTCACGCACCTGATGAAGAAGAACAAGATCACGGTCTACATGGGCGAAGGCACCATCACCGCCCCCGGCAAGATGACGGTGACTGCCGACGGCAAGAAGACCGATCTCACCGCCAAGCATATCATTATCGCCACCGGCGCCAGGGCCCGCGAGCTGCCGTTCGCCCAGTCGGACGGCAAGAAGATCTGGACCTATCGCCACGCGATGACCCCGCCCGAGATGCCGACCGAGCTGCTGGTCATCGGCTCCGGCGCGATCGGGATAGAATTTGCAAGTTTTTACAATGACATGGGTGCGAAGGTAACGGTTGTGGAAATGCTCGACCGGGTGGTTCCGGTCGAGGATGCCGAAGTCAGCGATTTCCTTGCCAAGAGCCTCGCCAAGCAGGGCATGACGCTGCTCACCTCGGCGGGCGTCGAGAGCCTGAAGGCGGACGCCAAGGGCGTCGCGGCCAAGATCAAGACCAAGGACGGCAAGGTCGAGGAGAAACGCTTCTCCCACTGCATCGTCGCGGTCGGGATCGCCCCCAACACCGAGAATATCGGGATCGAGAAGCTCGGCATCAAAGCCACCAAGGGTCATATCGACACCGACGCCATGTGCCGCACCAATGTGGCCGGCATTTCGGCGATCGGCGACGTCACCGCGCCGCCCTGGCTGGCGCACAAGGCCAGCCATGAGGGGATCATCGCGGTGGAGGCGATCGCGAGCGAGCTAGGCAACAAGGACGTTCATCCGCACGCGATGGATGTCCTCAACATCCCGGGCTGCACCTATTGCCACCCGCAAGTCGCCAGCGTCGGCCTGACCGAAGCCCGGGCCAAGGAAGCCGGCCACGAGGTCAAGGTCGGCAAGTTCCCCTTCATCGGCAACGGCAAGGCGATTGCGCTGGGCGAGACCGAAGGTTTCGTGAAAACGGTGTTCGACGCAAAGACCGGCGAGTTGCTGGGTGCGCATATGATCGGCGCGGAAGTCACCGAACTGATCCAGGGCTACGCGGTTGGCAAGACCGCCGAACTGGTCGAACAGGATTTCATCAACACCGTCTATCCGCATCCGACCTTGAGCGAGATGATGCACGAAAGCGTCCTGGCGGCTTATGGGCGGGTCCTGCACATTTGAACGCCGAGCCGCACAACAACCGGACGTTATGGATCGCCTTTGGCGCCAATCTCGGCATTGCCGCATCGAAATTCGTTGCCGCGGCGATCACCGGCTCGTCCGCGATGCTTACCGAAGGCGTCCATTCGGTAGTCGACAGCTCGAACCAGCTGCTCCTGCTATGGGGCCGCAAGGCATCTCGCCGGCCGCCGGACGAGTACCATCCGTTCGGCTATGGCCGCGAAATCTATTTCTGGAGCTTCGTGGTCGCGGTGCTGGTGTTCGCGCTAGGCGCCGGCGTCTCGGTTTATGAAGGCATCCTCCACATTGCCGATCCCGAGCCGGCGGTGTCGCCGGTCGTCGCCTACGGTGTGCTATTTGTCGCATTCGTGCTTGAGGGCGGATCGACCGTCGAGGCCTTTCGCGACTTCAAGCAAAGCAAGGGCAGTCTCGGCTGGATGGCGGCGGTCCAGCAGTCCAAGGATCCTCCGGGCTTCATCGTATTGCTGGAGAATGGCGGTGCGATGGTCGGTATCGTTGCCGCGGCGGTGGGTCTGGCGATCAGCCAGCTCACCGGCGATCCGCGCTACGATGGCGCGGCGTCAATCGTCATCGGATTGATCCTGGCAGTGATCGCCTTTTTCCTTGCCTATGAATCGAAGGCGCTGCTGATCGGTGAGGCTGCCGATCCCGAAATTGTGACGGCTCTGCGCGACATGGTCGAAGCGAAGCAGGGAGTGACTGCGGTTGGGGAAATCCTCACCGTGCACAGCGCGCCCGACGAGATTACGGCGATGCTTTCCGTCGACTTCGACGACCATATTTTCGCACGCGATGTCGAGCGGATTGTGTGCGAGATCGAGGAGGAAGCCACCGACCGCCTGCCAGTCGTCCATCGCCTCTATATCCGCCCGCGCAGCCCGGTGAATCGGGACGAGGCCAGCGAAGACGAATAGCCAAGGCTAGTCTGGACTTGGCCAAAGGCTTCGCTAGCTTCGGTGTTTATGGGGCGCGTCACGGAGCTCCGCGTAAGGGCGGACTGGGGTTTCATCCGATTTGCATATTTGCCGCTGCTGGTGGCGGCGCTGGCGATCATCCGCGTCCTGCCGTGGGTGGCGCTGATCAGCGTTCGCCTCGTGCCCTGCGGCATTTGCATGCTACTGGCGAGGTGGGCCAACCACATCGATGAATCGATCGGCGGCAAGCCGATATTGCAGATTAACGACCGCGGCATCGTCTATGAGGATGGCGGCGAGCCGACCGAATATAGCTGGAGCGAGATCACCGGCGTGGTCATGCACCGGCGAAACAATATCCCGCCGTGGCGCACCGATGGGTCGACCGAGATCACGCCGCCCTATTGGTTGGCGATCTCGGTTCTCGACCCGGACTATAAAAGGGATGACGGCGCCGTCTTCAGTGAGGGTAACAGCTATGCCGAGCGCAGCCGCCGGCCGGATGGCGGCCGCGAAATCGACACCGAAGGCACAAGGACGATCTGCATCTGGCCGCGCCAGGTGGTCGGCGGCCTGTTTTCGCTGATGCGATTTGCCAAGGAGCTTCAGCGGTGCTTGATCACCGTCTGCAATCAGGGGACGATCGAGTGCCTGATGCCGGCAGCGGAAGGATGATTAGAATGAAGCGCTTGATGTTCGCTGCGCTAACGGCGCTCGCAGTGACTTCGTCCGCGCAGGCCACGACGGTGGTCACCGCCGACCGCTATCTCGACGTCAATACCGGCAAATATGTCGAGCATCCGGCGATCTTCATCGCCGACGACGGCCATATCAGCTCGATCGCAGATGCCCGCACGGTCCGCTGGGGCGCCGACGTCAAGCAGATCGACCTTGGCGGCAAGACGCTCGTCCCCGGCCTGATCGACATGCATGTGCACCTCACGAGCCTAGCCGAAGTCGGTGGCTACCAGGGCCTCAAATATACCGACAGTTTTTGGTCCGCAGTCGGCGTCGCGAACGCCGTCAGGACATTGCAGGCGGGCTTCACCACCGTGCGCAATGTCGGCAGCTATGAGTTCCAGGATGTCGGCCTCAAGCAGGCGATCGACGGCGGCTGGATTGCGGGTCCGAGGATCGTCCCGGCGACCTATGCGATCGGCGCGACCGGCGGGCATTGCGACGACAACGGCCTGCCGCCGAGCTACGACAAGAAAAGCGACGCGGTGGTCGACGGCCCGGACGAGGCCCGCGCCAAGGTCCGCTGGCTGCACAAATATGGCGCAGAAGTGATCAAGATCTGCGCGACCGGCGGCGTGTTCAGCCTCGGTGACAGCGTCGGCGGGCAGCAGCTCAGCCTCATAGAGATGAAGGCGATCGCCGACGAGGCGCATATGCTGCACCTGCGCGTCGCCGCCCACGCCCATGGCGACGAGGGCATTCATGACGCGATCCTGGCCGGAATCGATACCATCGAGCATGGCAGCCTAGCGTCCGAGGAGACGCTGAAGCTGGCATTGGCGCGCAAGCAGCCGATCTGGTTCTCGATGGATATTTACAACGACGATTATATCGTCGCGACCGGCACCTCCAACGGCACCGAGCAGCAAAGCCTCGACAAGGAAAAGGCGATTGCGCTGAAGCAACGCCAGACCTTCCGCCGCGGCGTCCAGTTGGGAATACCGATGGTGTTCGGCACCGACGCCGGCGTCTATCCGCACGGCGACAATGGCAAGCAGTTCGCCAAGATGGTCGAATGGGGGATGACGCCGTTGCAGGCGATCCAGGCGGCGACGCGCAATGCCTCGCAGGCGCTGGGCCGCAACGACGTCGGCGTGATCGAGGTCGGCCGTTACGGTGACCTGGTCGCGGTAACCGGCGATCCGACCCGGGACGTCAGGGTGCTGGAACGGCCGGATGCGGTGGTGAAGGGCGGGGTGTTGGTCGCTCGATCACAATGATCGGGAATATCCGTTTGAACCGGTAGGCAGATCTGGGGTTGTGGCCCCATGGCGAAGATCGACCAGGGCAAAGTGCGCCGGGAGTTCGGCGAGGCGGTCAACATGACCGCCGCTGAGTTGGGCGACTGGCTCGCGACTGACGAAAGCCGTTCGGTCGGCTTCAAGCGAGAAGGCGCGACCGAGAGTGTCGGGCACGCCAGCGGACGCAGGATTGCGCAGCTGCTGAACAAGAACGCCGCCGAGCTCAGCAACGATGATTATGCGCATATGCGCAAGGTCGTGAGCTATGTGCGTCGCCATCTCGCGCAGCGGCCGGATAACATCTACACCTCGCGCTGGCGCTACTCGCTGATGAATTGGGGTCACGATCCGACCAAGGAGGTATGAGTGAAGGGCTATCATGACGATATCGAGCGGCAGACCACCGGCAATTCGGACTTTCGCCGCGTTCTCTACACCGGGGGACACCTACAACTGGTGGTGATGAACCTGCCGCCGGGCTGTGATATCGGCGCGGAGGTCCATAAGGACCGCGACCAGTTCTTCCGGTTCGAGGATGGCCGCGGCCAGGTCGACATCGACGACAACACCTATGACGTTGAAGACGGCAGCGGCGTGATCGTCCCGGCCGGGGCGCGGCACAATGTCCGCAATACCGGCGATGCTCCGCTCAAGCTCTACACCATCTACGGTCCGCCCGAGCATTTGGACGGCATCGTCCAGTCGACCAAGGCAGAGGCTGACGCCCGTCATCCGCATGAAGAATGGGATGGGAAAACAACGGAGTAGTAACGCCGTTTCTTAACCATCACGCAGGGTCTGTGGCGGTATTCTGTGCACAGGAGAGAGCCTATGCACAGCTTTCAGCCTTCGCGCGGAAGGGTCTTTTTCGAGGTCCTCTGCGCACTGGGCATGTCGGCCTCGTTCGCCGGCGCATGGCTGCAGACGCAAGCGACCGCACTGCTGGGGGCGGCCGGGATCGCGGCGCTGTACGGACTGGTTCACCTGTTCGACATGAGGAGGCCGAAATCGGCCATGGAGGTCGAGCCGCAGCGGGTCGAATTCGCACCCGAGGCTGCCGATATCGTCGTGCCGATGGTAACGGCCGGGGTGCCGGAGGCGGCGGAGCTAGCGGTTGAGGAAGCGGCTGCGGCGGAGCCCGCCGCTCGCCGCTCGGGCGAGGGCCGCCGATCAGGCGGATCCCGCAAGGGCAGCGGCCGGCGCACCAAGACGCCGAAAGCGGCGAAGGCCGCAGAGCCGGCGCCGGTCGAGGAAACGGATGTGCCCTGGCCAATGGCCGAGGAGCCAGAGGTGGAATCGGTGATCGAGCCCGGATTGACGGTGGATGAGGATTTTGCCTTCCTGCCGGAGGGAGATGCGGCACGTTCTCATATCGAACCGCTGTTCGAGCCGGAGCCCTTCGCCAGGATGCCGCGCCAGGCGTTCGGCCGCCGGGGACGAATCTGAGGGGCTACTTGCCAAGGCGCATGCGCCGTTCCACGCTTCGGGCATGGCGCAGATGCACGACGTGTCCGATCCTCGCAATGCTTCGATCCTGATCAACGTCAATGGCGAGCTGAAGCCGCGCGCCGAGGCGACAGTCTCGGTGTTCGACAGCGGCTTCATGCTCGGCGACGGTGTCTGGGAAGGGCTCCGGCTCCACAATGGACGCCTGGCATTTCTCGATCGCCACCTCGACCGATTGTTCGAAGGCGCCAAGGCGATCGCCATGGACGTAGGCCTTTCGCGGGACGAGCTGGCGGGACGGCTGTACGACACGCTCGACGCCAACAAGATGGACGAGGGCGTCCATGTCCGCCTGATGGTGACGCGCGGCGTGCGCTCGACTCCCTACCAGGACCCAAGAGTGGTCGTCTCTCCGGCAACGGTCGTGATCATTCCAGAGTATAAGGAACCCGACCCGACGGTGTACGAGCGCGGGCTGAAACTGTTCACGGTCCATGTCCGCCGCGGCGACCCGGCGGTGCAGGACCAGAAGATTAATTCGCATTCGAAGCTGAACTGCATCCTCGCCTCGATCCAGGCGACGCAGGCGGGCGCCGAAGAGGCGCTGATGCTCGATCCACACGGCTTCGTCGCAACCTGCAATTCGACCCATTTTTTCATCGTTCGCAAGGGCGAGGTGTGGACGTCGAGCGGCAAATATTGCCTCGGCGGCATCACTCGAGGACTGGCGCTGGAGATTGCGCGAGAGGCGGGCATTGCCGCGGTCGAGAAGGATTTCTCGCTGACCGACGTCTACGGAGCCGATGAGGCGTTCGTTACCGGCACATTCGCCGGGATCGTTCCGGTGCGCGAGGTCGATGGGCGTCAGCTGAATTGCCGCGGGCCGATGGTCGAGCGGCTGCAACAGCTTTATCGTGAGCGCGTCGAACGCGACGTGACGGAACAGCAGCGCCCGTGACGATCCGCATCGCGATGTGGTCGGGGCCCAGGAACCTGTCCACGGCGATGATGCGCAGCTTCGGCAGCCGCTCCGATACCTTCGTCTCAGACGAGCCCTTTTACGGCGCCTATCTGCAGGCAACTGGCGACCCGCAGCCGATGGCCGGGCAGGTGATGGCATCGATGGATTGCGATTGGACCGGCGTTGCGCGGACCATGACCGGGCCGTGCCCGAGCGGAGCGCCGGTCTGGTACCAGAAGCATATGGCCCACCACATGGTCGGTCCGATCGGCCTCGACGACCTGCCGGGGATGACCCACGCCTTCCTGATCCGCGATCCGGCGCGAGTGGTCGCCAGCTATGCGGCCAAGCGGGTCGCGGTGCGGCCGGATCATTTGGGCGTCGAGCGGCAGGTCGAATATTTCGAGCGCGAGTCCGACCGGCTCGGGCGCGCTCCGCCGGTGGTCGACAGCGCCGACATACTGGCGAATCCGGCAGGCGTGCTGGGCCGTCTTTGCGAGGCGCTAGGGATCGCGTGGGACCCGGCCATGCTGCACTGGGAAGCCGGGATGCGGGAAACCGACGGTATCTGGGCATCGCATTGGTACGACACGGTAGCGGCAAGCACCGGGTTCGGATCGCCCGATCGGGGGTCAATTGAATTGGACGGCGAGGCGCGGCGCGTGGCCGATGCCTGCCGCCCTTTTTATGAACGGCTGGCGAAGCACCGAATCACGGCGTGACTATTTCCGTTCGTAAATGCCGGTCAGTTCGGCGCGGCCGACCAGGTGTTTTTCCGCCGCCGCTTCGACATCCTTGATGCTGGCGCCATTGCCAACCTCGAGCTTGTCGACGTTCAGCGCCATCAGCTTGAAGCGGTAATGGTGCGGCCCGTGTCCAGGGGGCGGGCAGGCGCCGCCATAGCCGGGCTTGCCGAAATCGTTGCGCGCCTGGGCCATCAGGCCCTCGTCCTGGTTGCCGGCGCCGGGGGCAAGCTCGCGCGCGACCGCGGGAATGTTGAACGCTCCCCAGTGGCGGAAAGTACCGCTTGGTGCGTCGGGATCGTCGACCACCAGGGCAAAGCTCTTCGTGCCTGACGGCGGCTCCGACCACTCAAGGGGCGGTGACTGGTCGGCGCCGTCGCAGGTGAATTCGGCGGGAAGCGCCTGACCGTCGGCAAAGGCGCTGCTTTTCAGCATCAATTGGGCCATCTCACCCTCGCTTTTCGCGCCGCAAGCCGCCATCGCGGCGAGCAGGGCGCATATCGAGATGTCCCGCCGCATCGAACCTTTCGTCATTTGTTGGGAAACGAGCCGACCGGTTCGCCGTTCCCGATTCAGGCGATGACGCGGACTCCGTTTTCGGCCCACTCCTTGTCGACATCGACTTCTTCGTCGACCCATTCCTCACGGGTAAGGCAGAGAATTCTCTCCAGGCGCGAGCCCGTGATTTCGATGCGGAGGCAATATTTCGCGTCCGGGCCCGCTTCCGGCGCCGCGGTCGGCGCGGGGTCATGCCTGCTCGCCGAAGCCGGCGAAGCGGCAGCGATCATGCCCAAAGCGACAACCAAGAGTTTCAGTGCCATATCGTTTCTCCTCGATTGCAAGTCTGGCACCCCAGCGAAGGACATTAGACCTTGTTGCGCCCGGACGCGAGGCCGTTCGGACACTTGGAGCAGCGGTTGACCGCATCGGCCTGCACCGCTAATGGGCCGCTCGTCCGCGGGTCCTGTGATTCTTCGCACCTCTCGCGGGCGAGAGCTGAACATTGCTCAACGACGTGAAGGCCCGCTGGCCAGATGGCTTCCGGGACTTCGCGCTTTTGCGTTGCGCAAAGTAACCGCCGGAAACGGCAACGAAAGGTGAAGGCTTCATGCCGACGATCAACCAGCTGATCCGCAAGGGTCGCGAACCGCAGAAGGCCAAGAACAAGGTCCCTGCAATGGAGCAGAATCCGCAAAAGCGCGGCGTCTGCACCCGTGTCTATACCACTACCCCGAAGAAGCCGAACTCGGCGCTGCGCAAGGTCGCCAAGGTGCGCCTGACCAACAGCCGCGAGGTCATCAGCTACATTCCGGGTGAGGGCCACAACCTGCAGGAGCACTCGGTGGTGCTGATCCGCGGCGGCCGTGTGCGCGACCTTCCGGGTGTGCGCTATCACGTGCTTCGCGGTGTCCTCGACACGCAGGGCGTGAAGGACCGCCGCCAGTCCCGTTCGAAGTACGGCGCCAAGCGCCCGAAATAAGCTGGTTTCGCCGGCGGCACCGCGATTATCCGCAGGTGCGCCGCTCTGAAAGGATTAGAATATGTCCCGTCGTCGTCGCCCAGAAAAGCGCGTCATCCTCCCCGATCCCAAGTTCGGGGACCTCGTCCTGTCGAAGTTCATGAATTCGGTCATGCTCGACGGCAAGAAGTCGGTCGCGGAAGGCATTGTCTACACCGCGCTTGAGAACGTCGAGCAGCGTCTGAAGAAGGATCCGCTGCAGGTTTTCCATGACGCGCTCAACAATGTGAAGCCGGGCATCGAGGTCCGCAGCCGCCGCGTCGGCGGTGCCACCTACCAGGTCCCGGTCGAAGTGCGCACCGAGCGCGCCCAGGCGCTGGCCATTCGCTGGCTGATCTCAGCTGCCCGCGCCCGCAGCGAAAAGACCATGTCCGGCCGCCTGTCGGGCGAGCTGATGGACGCGTCGCAGAACCGCGGCAACGCGGTCAAGAAGCGCGAGGACACGCACCGCATGGCGGAAGCGAACCGCGCCTTCTCGCACTACCGCTGGTAGTTTTCGTACCTATATCGTGGAGGACCGGCGTTCCGGTCCTCCCACATTGCTAAGGAAGCTTTCCCCATGGCCCGCAGCCATCCGCTTGAGCGCTATCGCAACATCGGCATCATGGCCCACATCGATGCCGGCAAGACGACCACGACCGAGCGCATCCTTTATTACACCGGCAAGTCCTACAAGATCGGCGAAGTGCACGAAGGCACCGCCACCATGGACTGGATGGAACAGGAGCAGGAGCGCGGCATCACGATCACCTCCGCGGCGACGACCTGTTTCTGGCGCGCCGAAGAGGGCAATGGCGAAGAGCACCGCATCAACATCATCGATACGCCGGGCCACGTCGACTTCACGATTGAAGTCGAGCGTTCGCTGCGCGTCCTCGACGGCGCGGTCGCCTGCTTCGACGGCGTTGCCGGCGTCGAGCCGCAGTCGGAAACCGTGTGGCGGCAGGCCGAGAAGTACGGCGTTCCCCGCATGTGCTTCGTCAACAAGCTCGACCGCACCGGCGCCAATTTCGAAATGTGCGTTGAGATGATCAAGGATCGCCTCGGCGCTCGCCCGGCGGTGCTGTACCTGCCGATCGGCATCGAGAGCGGCTTCAAGGGCCTGGTCGACCTGGTCGAGAACCGCGCCATCATCTGGCTCGAGGAGAGCCTGGGCGCGAAGTTCGTTTACGAAGACATTCCCGCCGACATGGCCGACGCTGCCGCCGAAGCGCGCATGCACCTCATCGAGATGGCCGTCGAGCAGGACGATGAGGCGATGGAAGCCTATCTCGAAGGCACCGAGCCCGACACCGCGACGCTGAAGAAGCTGATCCGCAAGGGCACGCTCAACTTCTCGTTCGTGCCGGTGCTGTGCGGCTCCGCGTTCAAGAACAAGGGCGTCCAGCCGCTGCTCGATGGTGTGGTCGACTATTTGCCGTCGCCGCTCGACATTCCGCCGGTTGAAGGCGTCAAGCCGGATACGGAGATCGTCGATACCCGTGCGCCGTCGGACGACGCTCCTTTCTCGGCGCTGGCGTTCAAGATCATGAACGACCCGTTCGTCGGCACCCTGACCTTTGCCCGCATCTATTCGGGCAAGCTCGAGGCGAGCTCGCAGATGCTCAACTCGGTCAAGGACAAGAAGGAAAAGGTCGGCCGCATGCTCCTGATGCATGCCAATGACCGCGAGGACATCCAGGTAGCCTATGCCGGCGACATCGTCGCGCTGGCCGGCCTCAAGGATACCACCACCGGCGATACGCTGTGCGCCGCCAATGCGCCGATCATTCTCGAGCGGATGGAGTTCCCGGACCCCGTCATCGAGGTTGCCGTCGAACCCAAGACCAAGGCCGATCAGGAAAAGATGGGCGTCGCGCTCAGCAGGCTGGCGCGCGAGGATCCGTCGTTCCGCGTCACCACCGACCATGAATCGGGCCAGACCATCATCAAGGGGATGGGCGAACTCCACCTCGAGATCCTGGTCGACCGCATGAAGCGCGAGTTCAAGGTCGAGGCCAACGTCGGCGCTCCGCAGGTGGCTTACCGTGAATCGCTGGCGAAGCCGGTCGAGCTGACCTACACCCACAAGAAGCAGTCGGGCGGCTCCGGCCAGTTCGGCGAGGTCAAGGTCGCGCTTGCTCCTGGCGAGCGTGGCTCGGGCATTACCTTCCTCGACGAGATCAAGGGCGGCAACATCCCGCGCGAATATATCCCGTCAGTCGAGAAGGGCATGCGCGAGACCGCCGAAACCGGCTCGCTGATCGGCTTCCCGATCATCGACTTCGAAATCCGCCTGCTTGACGGCAAGTATCACGACGTCGACTCTTCGGCGCTGGCGTTCGAGATCACCGGCCGCGGCGCGATGCGCGAAGCTGCCCAGAAGTCGGGCATCAAGCTGCTCGAGCCGATCATGAAGGTCGAGGTCGTGACCCCCGAGGATTATCTCGGCGACGTCATCGGCGACTTGAACTCTCGTCGTGGCCAGATCCAGGGCACCGACACGCGGGGCAACGCCCAGGCGGTCGAGGCCATGGTCCCGCTGGCCAACATGTTCGGTTATGTGAACCAGCTGCGCTCGTTCACCCAGGGCCGGGCCCAGTACACGATGCAGTTCTCGCATTATGAGGAGGTTCCGCAGAACGTCGCCGACGAAGTGAAGGCGAAGCTGGCGTAACCGGAAATTTGTGGCTATGGGCGCGCTCGCACGGGCGGGCCGCCCGAATATCTAAGAGAAGAAGAGGCGTATAATGGCGAAGGCGAAATTTGAGCGGACGAAGCCGCACTGCAACATCGGCACCATCGGTCACGTCGACCACGGCAAGACGTCGCTGACCGCGGCGATCACCAAGGTGCTGGCCGAGACCGGCGGCGCGACCTTCGTCGACTATGCGAACATCGACAAGGCTCCGGAAGAGCGCGAGCGCGGCATCACCATCTCGACCGCTCACGTCGAGTATGAGACCGACAAGCGCCACTATGCGCACGTCGATTGCCCGGGCCACGCCGACTATGTGAAGAACATGATCACCGGTGCTGCCCAGATGGACGGCGCGATCCTGGTCGTGTCGGCCGCCGACGGCCCGATGCCGCAGACCAAGGAGCACATCCTGCTCGCCAAGCAGGTCGGCGTTCCGACCATGGTCGTGTACCTGAACAAGGTCGACCAGGTTGACGATCCCGAGCTGCTCGAGCTGGTCGAGCTGGAAATCCGCGAGGAGCTTTCCAAGCGCGATTTCGACGGCGACAATATCCCGATCATCTCCGGTTCGGCGCTCGCCGCGCTCGAGGGCAAGAACCCCGAAATCGGCCATGAGTCGATCCTCAAGCTGATGGCCGCCGTCGACGAGTGGATCCCGCAGCCGGAGCGTCCGCTGGACAAGCCGTTCCTGATGCCGATCGAAGACGTGTTCTCGATCTCGGGCCGCGGCACCGTCGTCACCGGCCGTGTCGAGACCGGCGTCGTCAAGGTTGGCGAGGAAGTCGAGATCGTCGGCATCCGCGACACCCAGAAGACCGTCGTCACCGGCGTTGAGATGTTCCGCAAGCTGCTCGACCAGGGCCAGGCCGGCGACAACATCGGCGCGCTGATCCGCGGTATCGGCCGCGAGGACGTCGAGCGTGGTCAGGTCCTGTGCAAGCCGGGCTCGATCAAGCCGCATACCGACTTCTCGGCAGAGGTTTACGTCCTGTCGAAGGACGAGGGCGGCCGTCACACGCCGTTCTTCGCCAACTATCGTCCGCAGTTCTACTTCCGCACGACCGACGTGACGGGCGAAGTTGTTCTGCCGGAAGGCACCGAGATGGTCATGCCGGGCGACAACGTCACCCTCGGCGTCAAGCTGATCGCTCCGATCGCCATGGACCAGGGCCTGCGCTTCGCAATTCGCGAGGGCGGCCGGACCGTCGGCGCGGGGGTTGTCGGTTCGATCACGAAGTAATATAGGGCGCGGGCCGCGCGATTCTCTCACCAGAGGATTTGCGGCCCGCAACCAGTTTTCGTCGAGCGCGGCGTCGGCCAGACGGCCTTTGTCGCGCTTGGCTTTTTATGTAAGGGCAAAGATCTCGAAAGAGATCGGCGCTCAGGCTCTTTCGCATCGGTAGGGACATGGAAACGCAGAACATCCGGATTCGCCTCAAAGCATTCGACCATCGAGTGCTCGATCAGGCAACTGGCGATATCGCCGACACGGCGCGCCGTACGGGTGCACTTATTCGCGGTCCCATTCCCCTTCCGACGCGGATCGAGAAGTTCACCGTCAACCGTTCGCCGCACATCGACAAGAAGTCGCGCGAGCAGTTCGAGGTCCGCACCTACAAGCGGCTCCTGGACATCGTCCAGCCGACGCCGCAGACGGTCGATGCTCTAATGAAGCTCGATCTTGCCGCAGGTGTAGACGTAGAGATCAAGCTGGCCTAAGGGGCTGGCGCCGCGGCCAGATTCGGCCGCCCGATCCTGATTGAAGGATCGACGTGGCGCCCCCGGCGCCGCAACGGATCAAGGGATACCGCGGGACGCTCTCGAGCATCCCGGCCTGCGTCCCCCGCATCCTGCCTCTCGGCGGGAATGGCCCAAGCGGGGCACGCATTGTTTTCACGGGTCGCACGCCCCCGATCGCCCAGGCGAGACGGGGCCTCTGTAGGAGTGTGGATCATGCGCACTGGCGTGATCGCAAAGAAGATGGGAATGACCCGCCTGTTCCAGGCGGACGGGCGCCACGTGCCCGTCACCGTTCTCCAGCTTGAAGATGTCCAGGTCGTCGGCCGCCGCGAACAGGATCGCGATGGCTACACCGCTGTCCAGCTGGGCGCCGGCACGGCCAAGGCGAAGAATGTCGCCAAGCCGCAGCGCGTCGCGTTCGGCAAGGCCGAGGTCGAGCCCAAGGCTCGCGTGGTCGAATTCCGCGTGGCCGAGGACGCTCTCCTCGACATCGGCGCGACAATCAGCGCTGACCATTTCGTCGCCGGACAGTACGTCGACATCTCGGGCGTCACTCAGGGCAAGGGCTTCGCCGGCGCCATGAAGCGCTGGGGCTTCGGCGGTCTTCGCGCCACCCACGGCGTCTCCGTCTCGCACCGTTCGCACGGTTCGACCGGTAACCGCCAGGATCCGGGCCGCGTCTTCAAGAACAAGAAGATGGCCGGCCACATGGGTGCCCGCAATCGGACCCAGCAGAACCTCGAGATCGTCCGCACGGACGCCGCTCGCGGCCTGCTCTTCGTCAAGGGCTCGGTGCCCGGCCACAAGGGTGGCTGGCTGACCGTTTCCGACGCGATCAAGCTGCCGCGCGACGAGCGCGCGCCTTATCCCGCCGGCCTGGTCCAGGACGGCGTGGAGCTCGAGGTCGAGCACGCTCCGGCGGGCTTCGTCGATGATGCGGCGGTGCACGAGATCCCGGCGCTTCCGAGCGACGAGGAAGTGAAGGCAATTGCTGCCGAGCAGGAAGCCGGCGCCCTTGAGGCGGAGGCTGCTGCCAAGGCTGCTGAAGCGGAGGCCGAGGCCGAAGCGACTGAAACTAAGGACTCCGAAGCTGAGGGCGGCAAGCCCGAGGCCGACGAGAGCAAGGAAGGCTAAGCGATGAAGGTCAAGGTTCAGACCCTCGACGCCAAGGCTGGCGGCGACATTCAGCTCGACGATGCCGTGTTCGGTGTCGAGCCGCGCGCCGACATCCTTCACCGCGTGGTGACCTGGCAGCTGATCAACCGCCGCGCCCCGGCGCGTGCGGCTCGTGAGCGCTCGGACGTTGCCCGCACCGGCAAGAAGTTCGGCCGCCAGAAGGGCGGCGGTACCGCCCGTCACGGCGATCGCCGCGCCCCGATCTTCGTCGGCGGCGGCAAGGCGCACGGCCCGCGGGCCCGCGTCTTCACCTCGAGCCTCAACAAGAAGGTTCGGGCGCTCGGCCTGAAGATGGCGCTGTCGGCCAAGGCCAAGGGCGGCCAGCTGATCGTGCTCGACAACCTCGACATGGGCGAGGACGCCAAGACCAAGGCGCTGCAGGCCAAGCTGGGCAAGCTCGGCTTCGGCAAGACCGCGCTGGTCATCGACGGCGACGCGCTCAACGTCGGTTTTGCCCAGGCGTCGTCGAATTTGCAGGGCTTGAACCTGCTGCCGGCGGTTGGCGCCAACGTCTACGACATCATGCGCCACGAGACGCTGGTCCTGACCCGCGCCGCGGTTGAAAAGCTGGAGGCCCGGTTCAATGGCTAAGAAGCCTGCCACGACGGCGGTCGAGAACCGCCACTACGACGTCATCCTGGCGCCGCACATCACCGAGAAGTCGACCATGCTGTCGGAAAACAACTCGGTTGTGTTCAAGGTCGCCGGGACTGCCACCAAGCCGCAGATCAAGGAAGCGATTGAAGCGCTTTACCCGGGTCGCACGGTTGTTGGCGTCAACACGATTGTCACCAAGGGGAAGACCAAGAAGTGGAAGGGGCAACCCTACAAGCGGTCTGACTCGAAGAAAGCGATCGTGAAGCTGGCCGACGGCCAGTCGATCGACATCACGAGCGGGATCTAAGGATCATGGCACTCAAAGCATATAATCCGACGAGCCCGGCCCGCCGTGGCCTGATCCTCGTCGACAAGTCCTCGCTGTGGAAGGGCAAGCCGGTCAAGGCGCTGACCGAAGGTAAGCGCAAGACGGGCGGCCGTAACAACAAGGGCCATGTCACCTCGCGCGGCATTGCCGGCGGCCACAAGCAGAAGTACCGGGTCATCGACTTCAAGCGTCGTACCTGGGACGTCTCGGCTACCGTCGAGCGCCTCGAGTATGACCCAAACCGCTCGGCGTTCATCGCCCTCATCACCTATGAAGGTGGCGAGCAGGCCTACATCCTCGCGCCGCAGCGTCTTGCGCCCGGCGACAAGGTCGTGGCCGGCAAGAAGGTCGACGTGAAGCCCGGCAATGCGATGGAAATCGGCCAGATGCCGGTCGGCACCATCATCCACAATGTCGAACTGAAGCCCGGCAAGGGCGGCCAGATCGCTCGCGCCGCCGGCACCTATGTGCAGGTCGTCGGCCGCGACAAGGGCATGGTCATCGTCCGCCTGAACTCGGGCGAGACACGCTACGTCCGCTCGGACTGCATGGCGACGGTGGGCGCGGTGTCGAACCCCGACAACGCCAACACCAACCTTGCCAAGGCCGGCCGCAGCCGCTGGCTCGGCAAGCGCCCGCTGACCCGCGGCGTCGCCAAGAACCCGGTCGACCACCCGCATGGCGGTGGTGAAGGCCGGACCTCCGGCGGCCGTCATCCGGTTACCCCGTGGGGCAAGCCGACCAAGGGTGCCCGCACCCGTCACAACAAGGCGACCGACAAGTTCATCATCCGGTCGCGTCACGCGAAGAAGAAGGGCTAACCGAAATGGCTCGTTCCATCTGGAAAGGTCCGTTCGTCGAACTGTCGCTCCTGAAGAAGGCGGAAGCCGCTCAGGACAAGGGCGGTCGTGCGCCGATCAAGACCTGGTCGCGCCGTTCGACGATCCTGCCGCAATTCGTTGGCCTGACCTTCAATGTCTACAACGGCCGCAAGTTCGTGCCGGTGTCGGTCAACGAGGACATGGTCGGCATGAAGCTTGGTGAGTTCGCGCCCACCCGCTTCTTCCCCGGCCACGCGGCCGACAAGAAGGGTAAGCGCTAATGTCGAAGCCCAAATCCCCTCGCAAGGTCGGCGACAAGGAAGCGCTCGCCGTCGGCACCATGATCCGTGGTTCGGCGCAGAAGCTTAACCTGGTTGCCGGTCTCATCCGCGGCCGCAAGGTCGAGGAAGCCCTCAACATCCTCAAGTTCTCGCCCAAGGGCATGAGCGAGGATGTCTACAAGGTGCTCGCCTCGGCGGTGGCCAATGCCGAGAACAACCACAACCTCGACGTCGACGCGCTCGTCGTCAGCGAGGCGTCGGTTGGCAAGTCGATCACCATGAAGCGTTTCGCGACCCGCGCACGCGGCCGCTCGACCCGTATCGAGAAGCCGTTCAGCCGCCTCCGCGTCGTCGTTCGCGAGCAGGAAGAAGCGTAATGGGTCAGAAATCGTCTCCCGTCGGTCTTCGTCTCCAGATCAACCGGACCTGGGACAGCCGTTGGTTCGCCGAAGGGCAGGACTATGGTCGCCTGCTGCTCGAGGACCTGAAGATCCGCCAGTATATCTTCAAGACGCTGCCCCAGGCGGCGATCTCGAAGGTGGTCATCGAGCGTCCGGCCAAGCTGTGCCGCATCTCGATCTATGCCGCTCGTCCCGGTGTTATCATCGGCAAGAAGGGCAGCGACATCGAAAAGCTGAAGAAGCTGCTCGGCAAGATGACCGGCAGCGAAGTCAGCCTCAACATCGTCGAGATCCGCAAGCCGGAAGTCGACGCGCGCCTCGTCGCGCAGGGTGTCGCTGACCAGCTCGAGCGCCGTATCGCTTTCCGCCGCGCGATGAAGCGTGCGGTGCAGTCGGCCCTCCGCCTCGGCGCGGAAGGCATCCGGATCACCTGCTCGGGCCGTCTCGGCGGCGCCGAAATCGCGCGTACCGAATGGTACCGCGAGGGCCGGGTTCCGCTGCACACGCTGCGCGGCAACGTCGATTATGCAGAGGCCCAGGCGCACACCGCCTACGGTGTCTGCGGCGTCAAGGTGTGGGTCTTCAAGGGCGAGATCCTTGGCCACGACCCGCTGGCGCAGGATCGTCTCATGATGGAAGCGCAGACTTCGGGCGTCCGCCCGGCGCGCGAAGATCGCCGCTAAGGAACTGACAGATGCTGCAACCGAAACGCACTAAGTTCCGCAAGGCCTTCAAGGGCCGCATCCACGGCAACGCCAAGGGTGGTACCGAGCTCAACTTCGGCGCCTTCGGCCTCAAGGCCATGGAGCCGGAGCGGATCACCGCGCGCCAGATCGAGGCGGCTCGCCGCGCGATCACGCGTCACATCCGCCGCCAGGGCCGCTTGTGGATCCGCATCTTCCCGGACGTCCCCGTGTCGTCGAAGCCGGCCGAAGTCCGCATGGGCTCGGGCAAGGGTTCGCCGGAGTTCTGGGTCGCCCGCGTCAAGCCGGGCCGCATCCTGTTCGAGTTGGACGGTGTCCCCGGCCATCTCGCCAAAGTTGCCTTCGAGCGCGCAGCCGAAAAGCTGCCGATCAAGGTCAAGGTCGTCGCCCGCCTGGGTGAATCGATGGTTGAGGAAGACTGATCATGGCCAAGAAGGAAAACCTGGTTGTGAAGACCGACGATCAGCTGGCGACCCAGCTGTCGGAGTTGAAGCGCGAGCAGTTCAACCTGCGCTTCCAGGCTGCCACCAACCAGCTCGAAAAGCCGAGCCGGGTGCGCGAAGTTCGCCGCACCATCGCCCGGATCAAAACGCTGCAGTCCGACCGCGTTCGCGCGTCGGCCAAGGCGTAAGGAGTATTTGAGATGCCGAAGCGCGTCCTCACTGGCACCGTGGTGTCGGACAAGGGTGACAAGACGGTCGTGGTCCGTGTCGAGCGGCGGGTGAAGCACCCGCTCTATGGCAAGATCATCAAGCTGTCGAAGAAGTATCACGCCCACGACGAAGGCAATGCCTACAAGTCGGGCGAGCAGGTGCGCATCCAGGAGTGCGCCCCGATTTCGAAGCTGAAGAGCTGGACCGTGCTCGATCGTATCGGCGCCGCCCCGGTGGCGGTCGACGATATCGTCGAGGTCGATGTCTCGAAGCCGGTGACCGAGCCCAAGGCTGACAAGCCGGCGGCCAAGAAGGCGACCAAGGGCAAGGCGAAAGTCGAGCCCGAGGCAGCCGACGCTTAAGGAAGGACTGAACTCATGATCCAGATGCAGTCCAACCTCGAGGTTGCTGACAACAGCGGAGCCAAGCGCGTCCAGTGCATCAAGGTGCTGGGCGGCTCGAAGCGCCGTACCGCCGGCGTCGGCGACATCATCGTCGTCAGCGTCAAGGAAGCCGCGCCGCGCGGCCGTGTGAAGAAGGGCGACGTCCACCGTGCGGTGATCGTTCGCACCGCCAAGGACATCCGCCGTCCCGACGGTTCGGTGATCCGCTTCGACACCAATGCGGCCGTGCTGGTGAACAAGAATGAAGAGCCGATCGGCACCCGTATCTTCGGGCCGGTGGTTCGCGAACTGCGCGCGCGGAAGCACATGAAGATCATTTCGCTCGCGCCGGAGGTGCTGTGATGTCGGCCGCGAAGATCCGCAAGGGTGACAAGGTCGTGGTCCTGTCGGGCCGCGACAAGGGCAAGACCGGCGAAGTGATTTCGTCGCTGCCCAAGGAAAGCAAGGTGATCGTGTCCGGCGTCAACGTCGCGACGCGTCACAAGAAGCCGTCCCAGCTTAACCCGCAGGGCGGTCTCGAGCGCAAGGAAGCGCCGCTGCATGTGTCGAAGGTCGCGATTGCCGACCCGAAGACCGGCAAGCCGACCCGCGTTCGGTTCGAAACTCGTGGGGACAAGAAGGTCCGTGTGGCCGCCAAGTCCGGGGAGCTGATCAATGGCTGATGCGAAATATACTCCGCGTCTGCGCAAGGACTATGACGAGCGCATCGCCAAGGCGATGACCGAGAAGTTCGGCTACAAGAATGCTCTTGAAGTGCCGAAGGTCGAGAAGATCGTCATCAACATGGGCGTCGGCGAGGCGACCCAGGACAAGAAGAAGGTCGAAGCGGCCGCTGCCGAGATGGAAAAGATCTCGGGCCAGAAGCCGGTGATCACCAAGGCGAAGAAGTCGATCGCTCAGTTCAAGCTGCGCGAAGGCATGCCGATCGGCTGCAAGGTCACCTTGCGCCGTGAGCGGATGTACGAATTCCTCGACCGGCTGGTGACGATCGCTCTTCCGCGCGTCCGCGATTTCCGGGGCCTCAACCCGAAGTCGTTCGACGGCCGCGGCAACTATGCGATGGGTCTCAAGGAGCAGATCGTGTTCCCCGAGATCAACTATGACCAGATCGAAAAGGTCCGGGGCATGGATATCATCATCACCACGACCGCGAACACGGACGAGGAAGCGCGCGAACTGCTGCGTCTCTTCAACTTCCCGTTCCCGGCCGAAGCAGAAAAGGCGGCCGCGTAAGCGGTCATTGGAGAACTTAAGTCATGGCGAAACTGAGTTCCGTGAACAAGAACGAGCGTCGCAAGAAGCTCGTCGCGAAAACCGCGGCGAAGCGTGCGAAGCTCAAGGCGA
>Ga0310811_10002287_pt1 | contig 23895 bp, 24 predicted proteins | sample YCmetagenome_FD_207642 | JGI IMG/M metagenome (GOLD analysis project Ga0310811, IMG submission 207642) | Soil microbial communities from experimental microcosm in Duke University, North Carolina, United States - YC | ecosystem: Engineered > Artificial ecosystem > Soil microcosm > Unclassified ... | reverse complement strand
ACCCCACCCGACTCCGCGCTTCGCCAAAGCCCGGCGCAAGCGCCGGGCGTTCAATATTACGCGAATGCCAATTGGCATTCGCTTTGGCCACCCTCCCCTTTCAGGGGAGGGATAAGCACGCGTGGAAAGCCTCTTCAGTGCAGCTCCGCCCCGGCGTTCTTGGGCACGCGGAAGAAGTCGATCAGCGCGACCAGCGCGATGACCGAGACCACGAGGAACGCGATGTGAAAATCCGCCGCGCTTTGCGTCGCACCCTCCCCCCGCGCATAGGAGGCCAGGCGGGCGATGGCGCCGGCGATGGCGACGCCGCAGGCGTTCGCTCCCTGTTGCTGCATGCTGAAGATCGTGTTGGCGCCAACCATCTGCGGCTTCGGCACCTCGGAGAAGGCGAGCGTGCTGATCGTGGTGAACTGCATCGATCGTGCGAGACCGCTGACGAAAAGAAGAGCTATCAGCACCACGTGCGGCGTGCTCGCCGTCAGCATGGCGCAGCCGACCATCGTCGCCAGCGCAACAACGGCACTCCCGATCATCGACGCCCGAAATCCGAATGTGCGCAGCACCCAGGTCGTCCCCGGCTTCATGCCGAGATTGCCGGCGAACACCGCGAGAAGGAGCGTGCCAGAGGTGACCGGGTCGAGACCGAAACCGACCTGGAAGAGCAGCGGCAGGAGGAACGGCACCGCCGACAGGCAGGCGCGGAAGACGCCACCGCCGCGGATCGACAGCCGGAACGTCAACGTCTTGAAGGCGGTGAACGGGATCAGCGGGTCGGGCCGCGACAGACCGCGGCGAATGGCGAGGCCGGTGAAGACGGCCGCGAGCGCGAGAAGCGCAACGCTTGCGGCGAAGCCGCTGTCGGGGCGGCCGAGCAGCTCGATGCCGTAGAGAAAGCCGAGACTCGCCGCGCCGATCAGGAAGAAGCTGGCGATGTCGAAGCCGCGGCCGGCGGCCGGCTTGGCGTGCGGGACGATTTTCCAGACGAGAAACAGCGCGATCACGCCGAGTGGCACGTTGATGTAGAAGATCCAGTGCCACGAGGCGTAAGTGGTGAGCAGGCCGCCGAGCGGCGGGCCCAGAAGCGGCGCGCTCAAGGCCGGCCAGGTGAGATAGGCGATGGCCTTGATCAGGTCCTTCTTGTCGGTCTCGCGCAGGACGATCAGCCGCCCGACGGGAACCATGGTCGCACCGCCGAAGCCCTGCAGGATGCGGGCGGCGACGAGCTCCCAGATCGAATGACTGAGGCCGCAGAGGATCGAGGCGACGACGAAAATGGCGATCGATATGCCGAAGATACGCTTCGGGCCGAAGCGATCGGCGATCCAGCCGCTCGCCGGGATCATCACCGCCAGGGTGACGAGATAGCCGGAGACGCTGAGATCGAGCTCGGCTGCCGTCACGCCGAACGAATGAGCGATGTTGGGAAGCGCCGTGACGAGAATGGTCCCGTCGAGTTGCTCCATGAACATGGTGCCGGCGACGAGCAACGGCAGCGCTCGCGGCGAGCGGATTGAGATCATTGACGATAGGGTCCTGTCGGAGCGCACGCGGCACTACATGGCTCGCGGGGGCATGTACACGGTTCCGGATGAAACCAGTAGGGCCGGGTCTGAATAGCTGCGGCGACGCGCACGCAGAGCCGGCTTCTCCACGTTCCTCCTTCCGCGAATCCGAGCCCTCGACACCATTTCCTGCGGCCGTTAGGAATCGAACGTCGCCTGCCTCCGTCAACAAAAAGCAGGGTGGAAACATGAGCGGTCATGCAAGTCACACAGCGCGTATCAACCGGCGTGCGGCTTTGATCGGATTGGGAATGAGTTTTGCGACAATGCGTTGGTCCAATGCCGTGGCGGCCGAAGAGCCGATTGTGGAAACGGCGTGCGGCAAGGTTCGCGGCATCCAGCAAGCCGGCGTCACCGTCTTCCGCGGCATACGCTATGGCGAGAGCACCGCGGGCGCTCGCTTCCTGCCGCCGGTCGCAGCCAAGCCTCGGGCCGGCATCTTCGATGCGACGGCCAACGGCAATTCGGCTCCGCAGATTCCCGGCGCAGCCTATCCGATCGCCGCCTGGTACACGAAGATCGAGCCGGTCAGCGAAGACTGTCTCTTCCTCAACGTGTTCACGCCCTCGGCGACGCAGGCCGCGAAAAAACCGGTCATGGTATGGCTGCACGGCGGCGCGTGGATGAACTGCGCCGGCTCGGCTCCCGGATTCGACGGCACCAATCTGGCGCGCGATGGCGACGTGGTGGTTGTGACCGTCAACCATCGGATCAACATCTTCGGCCACATGAAGGTCGAAAGCCAGGATGAGCGATTTGCCGATTCCGGCAATACCGGCGTGCTGGACATGGTCCTGGCGTTGAGATGGGTGCGCGACAACATCGCCGGATTCGGCGGCGATCCCAACAACGTCACGATCTTCGGCCAGTCGGGCGGCGCGGCGAAGGTTGCGACGTTAATGGCATTTCCGCCGGCGCATGGCTTGTTCCACAAGGCCATCATGCAGAGCTTCTCGGGCGGCGCGCACATGCGCACCGCGGAGGAAGCCGCCCGCATGGCGCACAGTGTCGCTGTTGCCGCTGGTCTCCAGCGCGCCGACGCCGAAGCGCTGCAGGCGCTGCCCATGGAGAGGTTGATCGCAACCATAAAGGTCATGACCGACGCGGTCTATCCCATCATCGACGACAAGAACTTCTCCCATCATCCCTACGACCCCGTCATGGCGAAGGGCGCTGCCGGCATCCCGTTGCTCATCGGCAATGCAGCCACCGAAGCCACATGGTTCATGGGCTTCGACATGAAGAATTTCGATCTCCAGGACGCGGACGCGCGCAACCGGATCGCGCGCTATCTCAGCATCGACGCCGCTGCGACGAGCCGCGTGATCGACGCCTATCGCGCGACGCTCAAGGAGCCCACGTCGACCGATCTGCTGATCGCGATCGTCAGCGATTACCAGTTCCGCAAGAACACCATGAAGTTTGCCGCGATGCGCGCGAGCCAAGGGTCAGCGCCCGTCTATTACTACGTCTTCGACTGGCGCACGCCGGTATATGGCGGCGTGCTCAGGACACCCCATACGCTGGAAGTTCCGTTCGTCTTCGGCGCCACGGAAGCCGCGGCGGCTTCGGTTGGGAACGGTCCCGAGGTGGCGGCACTGACCAAGACGATCCAGTCCGTCTGGACGAGCTTCGCGCGCAACGGCAGTCCGCAGACCGCCGCGACGCCTGAATGGCCGACATATCAAAGCCAGACCAAACCGGCGATGATGATCAGTCTGGACTCGAAGGTCTCACAGGATCCGGGAGGCTCTGCACGCGAAGCCATCGCCAATCTCCCGGACTATGAATATGCGGTGCCGCTCAGCTACATCCGGCCCTGAGCGTCGAAACGCTCGCGGTCGAAGAGCGGCTACAAGCGCGCCGCGAGCACCCGCACCTTGCTGGCGATGGGGCCGGTATCGCCCATCGTTTCCACGTAGCTGACATCGTCGCCGCGATGCAGGCCGTCAAAGTCGCCGCTGAGCACGCTGTTGCGGTGGAAGTACAGGAGGCCACCCTCTTTCGTCATCAGGAACCCGTGATCGTCGCCGGGCGTCAGTTCCGCGATCTGGCCGCGGAATTCGTTCGCCGCCTCGTGCGAAAGCTCGGCGATGCCATGGTCCGAACGCTTGTCCTTGAATTTGGACAGACGGCGCTCGGCGATGCGGAAGGCCTCGTTGATGGCATTGTGCAAGTCGGGCGCCTGGAACCGGCGCTGGAGAAGGGCGGGCTCGTGCGAGACCACGATATCGTCGTGCCCGGGCACCACGATCTCGATACGCACGACAGGCGGGATGGTCTCGTTGGCGTTCCTGTTGCTCTGATCGACGCAGACGCGGCAGGCGGTCATGCGCTCGTAGATGCGCTCCAGCCGCTCCACGTGATCGCGGATCGCAGCCTCCGCCTCCGGCGACGACTCGAGATTATGGAAAGAGATTTCGACCGGTACTTGCATCGCATTATCCCAGCGCCGTTAGCCCTCGGGATAATGCTGAAGCGTGCGGATTGGTTCGGCGTCTGCGTCGCCAAGGCCGCGCCCATGCGCGTGGCGAGACATGTCGGCGGAACAACAGGTATCGCCGTGTGCCTCGATGAGCGCGCCAAGAGGTAACCCTTTTGCCACCTGCGGGCGCTGGACGTTGCCGGAGAATGCGCGCTGACGTGGACCTTCTTCGGCATAGGCTGGAGATGCAATTCGGCAGCACCGCTAACCATGGAGTCGGCCATGCGCTTGCTTGTTCTCGCTACTCTCGCCGTCACCGCATCGCCGCGACGATAACGATCGGCACCACCGACGCAAACGCCGTTGTCTGCGCTCGCGGCGTCGTGCGCGCCGGCTGCGCCGGCCCGAATGGAGCAGTGGCGGTGCGCAGACCCGTTGCCAGACCAGTCGCCGGCTGCCGCTATGTCGTCGTCAACGGCGTGCGGGTTCGGCGCTGCTACTGAGAGCGGACGCGCTGCTGCCATAGGGCAAATTTCGGGTCCGGAGGCCGCGACATGGGCGCCCTGGCGATTGGCGGAATCGTGTTCGTGTGCGTTCTTGGCGGCGCATTGTTCGGCATGTATCTCGAAGCCGTCCTGCCCAAACACCACCTCAGCGATAAATCGAAAGACGTCATCAGGGTGGCGATGGGCATGCTCGCCACCCTGTCGGCTCTTGTTATCGGCCTGCTGATCGCCTCGGCCAACACGTCCTTCGATACCAAGAGCAATGAAATGCGGCGCGTCGCCGCCAGTACCATTGTGCTCGATCGCATGATGGCCGAATACGGACCGGAAACTCGGGAGGCCCGCGACCTGTTGCGTCAGGCCATTATGGCGAAGGTCCGCGCAATTTGGCCCGAGGGCGACACGAAGGAGCTGAGGCCGGAAACAATCAGCCAAGGACGCGGCGGCGAGGCCATCCTGCACAAGCTCTTGGAGCTGAGCCCGCAGAATGATGCGCAGCGCTGGATCAAATCGCAGGCATTGCAAATCGGCGGCGAGATCGTGCTGACTCGCTCGCTGGTCGCCGAGCAGACGGGCAGCAGCATTCAATGGCCGTTCCTGACCATTCTGGTGTTCTGGCTCACCGTCATCTTTGTGAGCTTCGGGCTGTTTGCGCCGCGCAATACCAGCGTGACGGCCGTGCTGTTCGTCTGCGCGCTGTCGGTGGCGGCCTCGATCTATCTGATCGTCGAGATGGATCAGCCCTATGGCGGGCTTATCAAGCTCTCGAGTGCGCCGCTCGCCTCGGTGCTGGATCAGCTTGGCCGATGATTGCGGAAGGTGTTACCGCAGCTTGCCTTCCATGACGGCGCGGCAGTCGCGGCTGAGGCGATCCATGTTCTTCTGAAGGCAGTAGGTGATCGCGTCGTGCTTCGGAATCCATTCCGAGCAGAGCTTGAACACGTCCGGCCGGCAGGCGCGGCGCTGGGCCGGGGTGCCGTCCTCCTCGGCGCGCAGCGATCCGGAGGTCGCCAGAAGAGCGAGGGCGATCAGGGCAATGCGGAGGGTCATCGACGTAAGATATCCATGGTCAATGCGATTCAGACGAATCGCGCAATCGAACGAATAATGCGGAGCATGCGCGCCGGTTGCAAGCCGCTTCATGTCGCGGCCATCGTGAATGATTAACTGCGATGATCTGCGTTTTCATCGATCGACGTGCGCCGCCAGGCCGGTGACCAGCGCGTCGAACACGGCGCGGCAGCGCGGCGTCGAGCGAAGATTCTCATGCATCGCAATCCATACGCCGAGCGCGAGGTCGACGGCCCCCGGCAGCACGCGTTCGAGATCGGCATCGCGCTTCGCCAGCGCGACCTGGCAGATGCCGATGCCGAAGCCGGCCTTGATCGCCATCAGGTGCGCGATGTCGTTGTCCGTCCGCAAAGCAAAGCGGACGGTTTCGAAGCCCGGTATCCGCGCACGCATGGCGCGGATCGCCGGCGTTTCGCGGTCGAAGCCGATCACGCTGTGGCTTTGCAGGCTCTTGAGCGTGCGTGGCACGCCGGCGCGGGCAAGATAGCGGCGGTGCGCGTGCAGTCCCAGCGAGACGCTGCCGACGCGCTTGACCACCAGCGCCTCGTGCACGGGCTCGACCATGCGCACCGCGATGTCGGCATCGCGGCGCAGCAGGTTCTCGACAGCGTTGGAGAGCACGAGCTCGATCTCGAGCGCGGGATATTGCTCGCGTAGCGACGCGAAGATGGCAGGCAGGACCTGCGACCCGATGATCTCGCTGGCGCTCACCCGGACGGTGCCCTTGATGGCCTGCCCCTGCCCCGACGCGGCGCGCAGCATGGCGGCAGTCGTCGCCGCCAACGACTCGGCATAAGGCTTGAGCGCGAGCGCGCCGTCGGTCGCGGCCAGGCCCTGCTGCGAGCGGGTGAAAAGCGCGAAGCCGACCGCCTGTTCGAGCGCCTCGATGTGCCGCGCCATGGTCGGCTGGGTGAGGCCGAGCGCGCGGGCGGCGCCGGACAGCGAGCCCTCCTCCAGGACGGCGAGGAAGCTGCGGTACAGGCTCCAGTCGGGTTCGGATGCATTCATCTATTTTAGTATAGAGACCGCACAGATTTGGACAATTCCGTTTAGCAGGAAAAGTAGCCAGTTTGGCGTCATCCAATCGCACCCAGCGGGGAAGAGAAGAGAGATGACGGCACAGCGCAGCGCACTTGTTCTTGGCGCCACAGGCGGCATCGGCGGCGAAGTCGCCCGGCTGCTGCTCACACGCGGATGGAGCGTCCGCGCCTTGCACCGCAATCCCGGCAAACTGCCGGCATCGGCCAAGATGCCGGGCCTGGACTGGCAGAAGGGCGACGCGATGTCAGCGGCGGACGTCGCCGCGGCGGCGGAAGGAGTCATCGTCATCGTGCACGCGGTGAACCCGCCGGGCTATCGCAACTGGGGCGAACTGGTGCTGCCGATGCTGGACAACACGATCGCGGCGGCGCGCGCGAACGGCGCGCGCATCGTATTGCCGGGCACGGTCTATAATTTCGGGCCGGATGCGTTCCCCATTCTGCGCGAGACGTCGCCGCAGCATCCGGTCACGATCAAAGGCCGCATCCGCGCCGAGATGGAGCGGCGGCTGCGCGCGGCGGCGTCAGCGGGCGCCGGCGTGCTGATCGTCCGCGCCGGCGACTTCTTCGGGCCGAAGGCGGCGAATAACTGGTTCTCGCAAGGGCTAGTGAAGCCGGGCAAGCCGGTGACAGCGATCACTTATCCGGGCCGGCGCGGCACCGGCCATCAGTGGGCCTATCTGCCCGACGTGGCGGAGACGATGGTGCGCCTGCTGGAGACGCCGGAGGCGCTCGAGCCCTTCGCGGTCTTCCACATGGACGGGCATTGGGACGCGGACGGCACGCAGATGATCGCGGCGATCCGCAAGGCTCTTGGCGATCCGAATATCAAAGTGCGCAAGATGCCCTGGTGGCTGCTGCGGCTCGCATCGCCTGTCGTGCCGCTGTTCCGGGAATTGCTCGAGATGCGCTATCTCTGGAAAGAGCCGCTGCGCATGGACAACACGAAGCTGACGGCCGCGCTCGGCGCCGAGCCGCACACGCCGCTCGATGAGGCGGCGCGTGAGACGCTGATCGGGCTCGGCTGCTTGCGAAACTCCGTCACCTTGAGGCGCGCGCCGGACGCGCGCCTCAAAGCATGATGGATCACCGCTAGGCGATCTTCGTTACGCGGACTTTGGGAAGAACCGATCCTGGTTCGTCCACTCCTCGATCCCTTTGCTCTTGACCCATTCCGCCAATTCATCGTGGCGCACAAGCCAGACTCCGGGGAAGCCGCGGATGTATTTCAGAATCCGATCGACCTGCGCCGCCATCAAGGGACGGCCACCGAAGTGGCAGTGCATCGTGATATTGAGGAAGGACATCGATTCATTGGCGTAGAGATAATCGAACGTGTCCTTGTAGACGTCGTACCAGTCGCGCGGATTGCCGCGCAGCACGCGGTGATCGGCAAAGTCCGTATGCGGCAGGGCGACCAGCGGCCCCTTCGGCGTTTTGACGCAGAACGGCAGATCGATCGCATTGTAGTCACCGTACCACAGGAAGCCGGCCTCAGCGATCAACTCCTCGGTGTGAGCGGTCGGCGCGAGCACGGGGCTCAACCAGCCCTTCGGCGGCGCGCCTGTCAGCTTCTTAAACACGCCGACGCACTTCTCGATAATCGCCCGCTCTTCGTCCGGCGAGAGATAGGCCATCAGGGCGTCCTGCGTGTAGGAATGCGCGGCGACCTCGTGGCCTGACTTCAGCATGCAGTCGACCGCGGCAGGCGCCAGCTCCATCGCATAGGCATTGGAAACGAACGTCGCCGGCGTGTGATTTTCATTAAGGATTTTGAGAAGGCGCCATACTCCGACTCGGCTGCCGTAGGTCCCCCACGTCATGGCGGCCCGGTCGTGCGTGCCCGCCTTGAGCGATGTTGTCTGGACCGAGAACGGCGGGCCTTTGTCGCCGGACCAGTTCTCCATCAGGCACGTCACCACGACAGCGATGCGTGCATTGTTCGGCCAAGCGAAACCTTTCGACGAGGGAGTCGGTGAAGCCATCCGTATTTCCTTTCAGTGCGTCAATCGCGGGCCCGGCCGGGCGGCGCGTGGTCAGCGAAAAAGGCGGGCCGGGTGGTTACCACTTTTCCTGATGCATTGACAGTGTTATGCCCCCCGCCTCGGGCGCCTATCAAACATGCGAGAGGGCTACTCGACGGCGCGTTTGCCGGTAAGCGATCATCAAGATCGCAAAATAACAAAGGGAGGCTGGGTTATGGATCGTCGTCGATTTGTCCAATTGAGTGGTGCCGCGCTCGGAGCACAAGCATTGCCCATGCTCGCACGCGCGCAGTCGCGCTATCCAACGAGTCCGATCCATCTCATTGTCCCCTATGCACCCGGAGGCGTTGTTGACGCGGTCGCGCGCAACTGGACGCAGAGCATGATGGAGCCGCTCGGCACCGTCGTCGTTGAGAACCGCGGCGGTGGTGGCGGCACCATCGGTGCGAACTTCGTCGCGCATGCGAACGCGGACGGCTACACGCTGCTGTTCGGCGACACCAGCTCGCAGATCATTGCCCCCTATCTGATGCTGAAGCCGCCCTATGATGCGGCTACCGACTTCACGCCGGTGTCGATGATCGCGACGTCGTCGACCGCGATCGTGGTGCATCCCAGCGTGCCGGCAACGACTTTCGCGGAGTTCATCAAGTACGCGCAGGCCAATCAGAAGAAGCTGTCTTACGCATCGGCTGGCGCCGGGACGGTCACGCACCTTGCCGGCGAGTCGTTCAAGCAACTCATCAACGCGCCGGACATCCTGCACGCGCCCTATCGCGGCGCGGGCCCGGGGCTAATCGATCTCGTCGCCGGCGTCGTCCCGATGATGACGCCGAACGTCACTAGCCAGGTCCTGGCCTTCCATCGCGCCGGACAGATACGCATTCTCGCGGTCTGCGCGCCGGCGCGCCTCAAGGCCGCTTCCGATATTCCGGCTGCAGTGGAGACGTTGCCTGGACTCGTCATTCAATTGACCTGTGGCGTCCTGGGTCCGAAGGGACTGCCGCAGCCCATTGTCAATCAGATCGCCGACGCGACCGCGAAGGCAGTGAAGCAGCCCGAGTTCGACAAGATCCTCGCTGCTGCGGGGCTCGAGCCGAGGGACGATGTGTCGCCGGCCGGTGCGCAAGCCTTCCTCACAGCGGAACGCGAACACCTCATCCCGATCATCAAGAAGGCCGGGTTGCAGCCAACGTAATGAGCGCAACGCATCCACTCGCAATCCCGGAAAAAGTCATGCCCAACATTACTCTTGATCAGGCCAACCGCATCATTGAGACCATCATCAAGCGCGGCGCCGAACTCAACTGCCGCCCCCTGAGCGTCGTTGTTGTTGAACCCGGCTGCATCGTGAAGGCCTTCCAGAAGGAAGATGGTTCGTCGATGGTCCGTTTTGAGATGGCTTACGGCAAAGCATTCGCCTCGTTGGCGCTGGGCCGCTCGTCAAGCCTGGTGCGCGTTCGTAACGAAGAGAAGCCCGCGTTCATTCGATATCTGCTGAGCGCCACCGATGACAAAATCTTCCCGGAAGGTGGCGGCATGCTGATCCGTGCCGCCGACGGCGAGGTCGTCGGCGCTGTCGGCGTGACCGGAGACACCGAAGAGCGCGACGAGGAACTCGCCGCGCACGGCATTCGCAGCGCGGGCTTCAAGACCGACGAAGACTGCGCCGGGCTGGGCCGCCACGTGAACGTGCGTCAGACCAAGTGAGCTGAGCGCGGACGTCCGGATGCACTTCGCCCGCGTCGTATCGTGGAGAGCGACGTCGACGCGGGTGCTCAGTATCGTCGTTCATCGTCTCTTCGCTCTTGATCCAGAGCGCCTTGGCGCGTTGCGGATCGAGCGCACGCGCCCGAACGTCACCCCAGATACACTTTAGCTGCGACTCCCAATTAGCCGTCCGTGCAGCTTGCGGCATTCCCGTTCGCAGGCTTTATTTCGATGACACTATCGAGACAGGTCATCATGAGCCCAACGAACATGAATTCGAAGAAAATCTCGGATGGTGCGGCCACGACCGCCATTCTGCCGGTCGATGTACCGAACACGCCCCACCGATGGGCTCGCGGCGTGCGCGCCGGCAGATGGCTGTTCGCAACAGGGCTTTCCGGAACAGACTATGTCCAGGCGCTCGCCCCGGAAGTATTACAGAGCGGGCACCCCTTCGACGGCCCCTCCAAGGCGCACCGCGAAGCCAGGCGGCTGTTTCAAAACCTAGCCGAGGTTCTTTCTGCGGGGGGAACGACTCGAGGCAACGTTGTTCGCATCGATCAGTATTATACATCTCCAGGTGTGGTCGACGCCTACCATCAAACGCGGCGGGAGTTTTTCAAGGGCCAGATTCCCCCTTCGACCTCTAACCTTCATCGGCGCTTTGCGCGCACGCAGCAGTCGATGGAAGTGCAAGTCATGGCCGCAGTCCCCGACGACAAATTTCAAGCCAGGCATGAGGATCGCGCCGCGGCCTACAAGATACACGCCAGTTCGGGGTACAGCCCGGCGCTGAGTGCGGGCGACTTTCGCTTCATTCCCGGTCAGACCGCCGAGGCTTTGCGCGAAGAAGATGCTCCGATCGATCCAGAGGCTCGTCGCGCCCACGGTTTGTGGAAGGGAACGCCGATCAAGCTCGAGACGGATTTCATCATCAAAAGGAAACTCAAGCCGACGTTGGCGGCTGTGAACGCGGGGCTGGAGACTGTCGTCAAGGCGCAGGTCTATCTGCGAGATCGAGAGGACATTCCCGGATTTCGTGAGATCTGGGCACAACACTTCCCAGTGGAGCCGGCCACAACAATCATCGCGACCGAGACACCTGGCTTCATCATGCCGGAGTCGCGCATCGAAATTAACACCATCGCGCTTGCCAAGGATGGAGAAACAGAAAAGCAGGTGATCGCGCCCATCCCGCCGCTATTTCAAGGCAGTTCGACTGCCGTCCGCGCGGGCGACCTTCTCTTCATTTCCGGCCTTATGGCGATGCGAGACGGATCGCTATTGCCGGGAGCAAAGGTCGACCCTACGCAACCGTTTTATGCCAATCCCGTAAAGGCCGAACTGCGGGAAATTCTGACGCAGGCGGAAACAATCTGTCAGGACGCCGGCACGAGCCTGAAAAATGCAGTTCGCATTCAGCAATTCCATACCGACTTGGCGGACCTTCCTACGACGCTCGACGTTTGGTCCGAGGTGACGGAAGGAATGGCGCTCCCGCTGTCCCCTGTGGAAGTCCCATGGCTTCCTGTGCCGGACGCGCGGCTGCAAATTGATTTGTGGGTGTACATTCCCGACTGAAGTATTCAACCGCGAACCGTTGCTTTGTTGGCCCACATCTTGCCTATCGCCTTGTCTATCGCAAAGTTCTGCTGCGGTGCGGAAGCGAAGGAGATTGGAATGGCTTTGAGACAATGGCTCGCGACCGCGGCCGCTTGTTTCGTACTTTTTGCATCGATCGAGGCTAGCTGCGCGCAGCAATGGCCGGCACGGACGGTGAGAATTATTGTGCCCTACGGTGCCGGTGGCGTCACGGACACGATGGCGCGCGTTACGGCGGATCGGTTGGGCAAAATTTTCAATCAGAGTTTCGTCGTCGAGAACAAACCTGGAGCAGGGGGCGCTATCGGCGTGGACTACGTCGTGCACGCGCCACAGGATGGGTACACGCTACTGTTTGTAGGAAGCACGCTCTTCACCGTCCTTCCGATCGCGCAAAACGTGAATTACGTTCCCTTGAAGGACCTCGTACCCGTGAGCATTACCGGCACGAACGGCATGATCCTTGTCGTTGCCAAAGACGCGCCATACTCATCACTATCTGAGTTTATCGCCTATGCGCGGTCGCACCCTGGCAAGCTCACCTATTCGAGCGGAGGCACGGCCACCAACAATCACCTTTCAACGGCCTATCTTGCCGGAAAGGAAGGGCTGGATATGGTGCATGTGCCCTTCACGGGTGGTCAGGCCGCGCTGACGGCCGTGCTCTCCAAAACGGTGGACATGCATTTCGGCAACTCGTCCGATCTTATCGGGCCGGTGAAAAGCGGAAGCGTGAAAGCGCTGGCCGTATCGACGCGGGAACGTATGCCGCAACTTCCCGACGTTCCAACTGTCGCGGAGACGATCCCGGGCTTCGAATACATTGCGTGGAATGGCTTTGCCGCGACGGGGGGCGTCCCCAAAGAGATCACCAGCCGATTGGCGGAAGCTCTTCGAACCGTCGCGCGCGATCCGGGCATCCTCAAGACTTTCGACAACCTTGGGATCCAATCGGTCGGCACCACGCCGGAGGAAGCAGCCAACAGCATCCGCAAGGACATGCCGATTTACGCGCAAATCGTCGACATGGCTGGTGTACGGCGCAAATAAAGTTCGAAGCCTTCAAGCAATCGACAAGTGATTCCGATGGGCGCCAGAGAACTCAAAGTCATTGCTACTGGCGCTTACGAGCATGCATTGAAGGCGATTGCCAAGATGTACGAATGCGATGCCGGATGCGACGTGCGGCTCGACTTCGGCAACGCACGGGTTGTGACCTCGAAAGTGATGGCTGAACAACCGGTGGACGTCATCATGACATCGGCTCTGGGCATGGCGGATCTTGCCGCAAATCAGCGAATCGATCTTGCCTCGCGAACCCCCGTTGGAAAGATGCGCGTTGGTGCGGCCGTTGCAGAGACGGCAAGCGCACCCGAGATCGCCACGACGGAAGCGTTGAAAAGAGCGCTTATATCCGCGCCAAGTCTTGCTTACATCGACCCAAATGGAGGCGGCACCACCGGGCCTTATTTTGACAAGCTGTTTGCGCTGTTGGGCGTTTCCAGCGAGGTGGAAAGAAAAGCCGTCCTCTGCGCCACTGGTCGAGAGGTCGTAGGAACGATCGCGTCCGGACGCGCGATGCTCGGCTTGACGCAGGCAAGCGAGTTGATCGGGCTTGCTGGAGTGCGGTTCGTCGGTTTCCTGCCTTCCGAGCTTCAGTTTCTCACCGTGTATGAGGCAGCGATCGCATCGAATTGCCAATCGAAGTCAGAAGCGGGGGAATTCTTGCGTTACATCACCAGCCCCAAAAGTGCGGAGCAATTTCTTCGCACAGGTTGGGATTTGGGTGAAGTATCCGCGAGGCGCTGACGGCGACGCGGGTTCTCAGTATCGCTCGTTCACCATCTCTTCGCTCTTGGTCCAGAGCGCCTCGGCGCGTTGCGGATCGAGCGCATAAGCCCGAACGCCTTCGCTCACCGGGGTCATCCCGACGCCGTCGGCGGCGACCTCGCTGACATGGCAATTCTCGCAGTAACGTCCGCCAATCGTGTCTGCCGAAGCGACGACGGCCGCCCACACCGACGTCGCTGCGCCTTGGGGAATGGTCTTGAATTCCAACGGCGGCTTGCCCTCGGAGGCAAGCTGCTCGTTGATCGTTTCCACGGTGGCATGGGCGAGCGCCGGGTCCATGTGGCGGCCAAGCTCGGTACGCACCGGTCCTGGGTGCACCGCCGCGGCGCGTACGCCACGCGCCTTGTGGCGCTGATCGAAAGCGACGGCAAAAAGGATGTTTGCAGTCTTGGACCGGCCGTACGAAACAAAGGGATCGTAAGGCGTGCGTTCGAAATTGGGATCGTCAAGGTCGACATCGGAAAACCGATGCCCCGACGAGGCAAGAACGACCAGACGGCCTCCTGCCGGCAGCAGCGAGGCGATCCGGTTTACGAACACGAAATGACCAAGATGGTTGGTGCCGAATTGCGTTTCGAAACCATCCACGGTGTGCCCGAACGGAGTGGCCATGACGCCGGCATTAGCGATGACGGCGTCGAATGGCCGGCCCTTGGCCTTAAGCGCATCTGTGCACGCACGCACGCTGGCCAGCGACGCGAGGTCCAACGCAACCAGTTCCAGTCTTCCCTTTCCCTTCGCCGCATCGCCGCGGATTTGGGCGGTCGCGGCCTCGGCCTTTGCCGGGTCGCGCGCGGTTCCTACGACCTCCGCGCCATGTGCGATGAGGGCGCGGGCGGTCTCAACGCCGAGCCCCGCCGAAACGCCGGTCACCAGCACGCGCTTGCCTGCGAGATCAACGCCTTCCAGGACGTCGTCAGTCGTTGATTTCGCACCGAAAAGCTTTGTCATGCGAGCCTCATGCTGTTTCCGTTCCCGGAAGCCTTGCGGGGCGACACCGCTCGGCTTAACCGGATATAGTTTCCGTTTAGCGGATATACGGACAGAGTTTCCGTTTAGCAAGGGCGGCACGCGTGATCAAGAAAGCGAAAGTGCCAATACGGCGTCAGCCGCGCAGCGACGCGCAGCACAACCGCGAGCGGCTGATCGAGGTCGCAAAGGCTGCTTTTACGAAGGGCGAGGTTGACATCAGGCTCGACGAGATTGCGCGCCGCGCCGGGTTCGGGGTCGGTACGCTTTACCGCCACTTCCCAACACGCGATGCATTGATAGAGGCGGTTTACCGCGCAGGCGTCGACGAGCTTACGGCCGCCGCGGCGCAGTTTGAGGCTTCGCACCCGCCGCGCGAAGCGCTTCGCAACTGGATGCTCCTGCTCGTTGATTACATCGCGACGAAGAAGCTTATTGCGCCTGCGCTCAATTCTCTGGTGGGCGGTCCATCCGCGCTCTACGCGGATTCGGGCGACCAGATTAAGGCCGCCATAAAGACCCTTGTCGGGCGCGCCGTCGACAGCGGCGATATCCGGCCGGACATCGATCCCCTGGAACTGGTCCGTCCGCTCGCCGGCGTCGCCAACATCGCCCCCGGCCCCGGCTGGGAGGCGAGCGCCAAGCGCCTCGTCGACATTCTCATCCTCGGCTCCCGACCGCTCGATTGAGGCTCGGCCCTCACCGCTTGATGAGCTCGATCCTCTCTTCGTCCGCGATGGTCTTGATGTCGCACTGACATTCCTCGGCCAACGTGATCAGGCTTTCGCGCGCCGCCTTGTCCGGCTGGCCGGGCGGGAAAACGCTCGCGAAGAGACGATAGGGAAGGTCGAAAATGTGCCCGCTGGGCATGTCCAGCAGATAGCTCTTCAGCACGTCCCTCGGCAGCATCGTACTCTCTCCGGCGGACCACGTTTTGCGTAGCGGATTCGGACCAAGGATCGGACGTCGAAACTCTTTTGCGCCGACCTAGTGCCGCGTCTGCGATTCGCCGGGCCCGCCGATCAACGCCTCCGAGAACGGAAACTCCAGAACGATCTCGCCCGACTCGTCTGTGACCAGCAGGGACGCGGTCAGCAGCATCGACTGATCGGCTTGGTCCGCGAGCAGATCGAGAACCATCGCTTTGGCAACTTCCCACGCGCGATCCGCATCGGGAAGCTCTTCACCCTCGGCGTCGGGGATCAGATCGTCGCCAATGCGCGTATTGAAGAAGTATCGGGGCATGATTGAGCCAATGTCGCTGGTGTGATGTCGCGCTGCCGGCGCGGCAATGCCCTGCGCCGCGCGTCAAAATGACGGATGGAAGCCGAGGCTCCCGTCCGTCACGCAAATTTGCCGTGGCAGTGCTTGTACTTCTTGCCCGAACCGCAGGGGCAGGCCTCGTTGCGGCCGACTTTGCCCCACGTCGTAGGGTCCTTCGGATTGCGCGCCACCGCGACATCGCCGCCGTTGCCGGCGAAGGCCGGCGCGACCGTGGCCGATCCGAACGCGGCCGACGCCGCCATCTCGTTTTCGCCGCTGGTCGGATCGAGGTGCTGCGCTTCCATGAACGGAAGCTGCTGCGGCTGCTCCTCGGCCGGCGGCTGCTGCACGACCTCGACGCGCATGAGCTGCGCCGTGACCGCTTCGCGTAAGTGCGCGACCATGGCTTCGAACAGGCTGAAGGCCTCGGCCTTGTACTCGTTGAGCGGATCGCGCTGGCCGTAGCCGCGCAGGCCGATGACCTGGCGCAGATGGTCGAGCATCACGAGGTGCTCGCGCCAGAGATGGTCGAGCGACTGCAACAGGATCGACTTCTCGACATAGCGCATGACGTCGGGGCCCCACGTGGCCACCTTGCGCGCCATCCATTCGTCGGCCTGCCGGCCGATGCGCTCACGCACATCGTCGACGGTGATGCCCTCTTCCTTCTGCCATTCGGCCAGCGGCGGATCGAGCGTGAGAACCTCGCGCACCGCCTCGTCCAGCCCCGTCACGTCCCATTGCTCGGGATAGGCATTGGCCGGCAGGAATTTGTTGACGAGCTCGTTGACCACGTCGTGACGCATGTCGGCGATGGTCTCGTCCACCGCCTCGTCGCGCATGAGATCGAGCCGCTGCTCGAAGATCACCTTGCGCTGGTCGTTCATCACGTCGTCGTATTTCAGCAGGTTCTTGCGGATGTCGAAGTTGCGCGCCTCGACCTTCTGCTGTGCCTTCTCGAGCGCCTTGTTGATCCAGGGATGAACGATCGCCTCGTTCTCCTTGAGCCCCAACTTGGTCAGCATGCCGTCGAGCTTGTCGGAGCCGAAGATGCGCATCAGGTCGTCTTCGAGCGACAGGAAGAACTTGGAGTGGCCCGGGTCGCCCTGACGGCCGGAGCGGCCGCGCAACTGGTTGTCGATGCGGCGGCTCTCATGCCGCTCGGTGCCGAGCACGAAGAGGCCGCCGGCGGCCAGCGCCTTCTCCTTCAGCCGCGCCACCTGGGCGCGGATGTCGGCAGCGCGCGGATCCTTGTCGCGCAGGCCCCAGTCGGTGATGTCGGTGATTTCCTGGCGGATGCGCATGTCGGCATTGCCGCCGAGCTGAATGTCGGTGCCGCGGCCGGCCATGTTGGTGGCGATCGTGATGGCGCCGGGCACGCCGGCCTGCGAGACGATGAAGGCTTCCTGCTCGTGATAGCGCGCGTTCAGGATGGCGAAGACCTTGGTCTTGGTGGCGCCCTCGTCGCCCGAATAGAGCGCGGCAAACGCGTTCGGGTCGGAGAAGTCGTGCGCCTCCCAGCCGGCCTGGCGCAGCATCTCGGCGAGCTGTTCGGATTTTTCGATCGAGGTGGTGCCGACCAGCACTGGCTGGCCGCGCTTCTTGCACTCCTCGATCAACGCGATGATCGCGCGATATTTCTCTTTGTTGGTGCGGTAGACCTCGTCGTCGTCGTCGATGCGCGACAACGGCATGTTGGTCGGCACTTCCAGAACTTCGAGCTTGTAGATGTCGAAGAACTCGTCGGCTTCCGTCATGGCCGTGCCCGTCATGCCGGCAAGCTTCTCATACATGCGGAAGTAGTTCTGGAAGGTGATCGAGGCCAGCGTCTGGTTCTCGGGCTGGATCGGCTGACGTTCTTTCGCTTCGAGCGCCTGGTGCAGGCCTTCCGAATAGCGGCGGCCCGGCATCATGCGGCCGGTGAACTCGTCGATGATGACGACCTCGCCGTTGCGCACGATGTAGTCCTTGTCGCGCTGGAACAGCTTGTGCGCGCGGAGCGCCTGATTGACGTGGTGCACGACGGAGACGTTCTCGACGTCGTAGAGCGAATCCGACTTAAGCTGGCCGGCCTCGCGCAGCGCCACTTCCATCTTCTCCATGCCGGCTTCGGTCATGGTGACGGTGCGCTGCTTCTCGTCCACCTCGTAGTCGCTCTTGTCGAGCCGCGGGATGAAGGCGTCGATGGTGTTGTAGAAATCCGAACGATCGTCGAGCGGACCGGAGATGATCAGCGGCGTGCGCGCCTCGTCGACCAGGATCGAGTCGACTTCGTCGACGATGGCGAAGACATGACCGCGCTGGACCATGTCCTCCAACCGGTACTTCATGTTGTCGCGCAGATAGTCGAAGCCGAGCTCGTTATTGGTGCCGTAGGTGATGTCGCAGTCGTAGGCCTTCTTGCGCTCGGCGTCGTCGAGCCCGTGCACGATGGTGGCGGTGGTCAGGCCGAGGAAGCCGTAGATCTGGCCCATCCATTCGGAGTCGCGCTTGGCGAGGTAATCGTTGACGGTAACGACGTGCACCCCGCGCCCGGTGAGGGCGTTGAGATAGACCGGAAGGGTCGCGACCAGGGTCTTGCCTTCGCCGGTCTTCATCTCGGCGATCTTGCCTTCGTGCAGGATCATGCCGCCGATGAGCTGGACGTCGAAGTGGCGCTGGCCGAGGACGCGCCGGGCCGCCTCGCGCACGGTGGCAAAGGCCGGGACCAGGAGGTCGTCGAGGGAGGTGCCTTCGGCGATCTGCTTCTTGAAGGTCTCGGTGCGGGCCTTGAGGGCCTCGTCGGAGAGGGCCGAAACCTCTTTCTCCAGCGCATTGATGGCGGCGACCCGCGGCTGATAGCTGCGAATCCGCCGCTCGTTGGCGGAGCCGAACAGCTTGCGAGCAACGGCGCCGATCATCGTGGGAGCTCCTCACCTGTGGGCCGGGCGGCTTCTACCACGCCGGGACGGCCGGATTTAGCTTCCGGCGTTCCGGAAATGCGGCACTTTTCGGGCAAATTCGACGCGAAGCGCGCCGCTCAAGCGCAACCAGCCGAGATTGAGGGAGAGATAGGAGGGGGTCGGATTATTGTCAATTGGCGCCTTGCCACGGGCTTAACCGCCTTCCCTTACGGCGAGTTTAGGGACCCGGGTGCCGCTCGGCCATTGCAAAGCCACGGTTGTTGGGTGACAAGTCCGCCGGCGTCCGCCAAGGGGCGGACCAATCCAATCCAGACAGCCCAAGGATCGTCCATGACGAACGCTCCCCTCGCCGGCTCCACGGCTCCGCTGCGCCGCACCGGCCTTATCGCCGCCTCGCTGGCGCTGCTGATTGCCGCGACCGGGCCGCTTTATGCTCAGGACAAGGACCCGGTCTTGGCCAAGGTCAACGGCACGGAAATCCACCAGAGCGACCTCGCCGTCGCCGAGGAGGAGGCCGGCCAGCTCCCGCCGATGTCGCCGGAGGCCAAGCAGGACTATCTGGTGCAGTTCATGGCCGACATGATCCTGGTGTCGAAGGCCGCCGAGGACAAGAAGCTCGGCGATGCGCCCGACTTCCAGAAGAAGCTCGCCTTCGCCCGCAACAAGCTGCTGATGGAAGCCCTGCTGACGCAGACGGCCAAGGCGGCGCTCACCGACGACGCCATGCGTAAGGTTTATGACGACGCCGTGAAGCAGATGGGCAACGAGGAAGAGGTGCATGCGCGCCACATCCTCATTCGCGCCGCGCCCGGCGACGACAAGGCGAGCAAGGAAGCCGAGGACAAGATCAAGGCGATCATCGTCCGCCTGAACAAAGGCGAGGACTTCGCCAAGGTGGCCGGCGAAGTGACCGAGGACCCCTCGGGCAAGGCCAATGGCGGCGATCTCGGCTATTTCACCAAGGATCAGATGGTGCCGGAATTCTCCGAAGTCGCGTTCAAGCTCGACAAGGGCAAGATCTCCGGCCCGGTAAAGACGCAGTTCGGCTGGCACGTGATCAAGGTCGAGGACAAACGCACCAAGGCGCCGCCGAAGTTCGACGAGGTGAAGGCTCAGGTCGAGCAATATGTGACGCGCAAGGCGCAGGCCGATCTGGTGACCTCGCTGCGCACCAACGCCAAGATCGAGAAGATGTACAAGACCGACACGCCGGCCGCGCCGGGCGCTCCCGCTGCGCCCGCGGCTCCGGCTCCCGCGCCGGATAAGAAGTAACGGTCACACCGCTGTAGCAAACGAATGCATGATGCCCGGCCTTGTGCCGGGCATTTTGTTTATGCCCCTCATTTGTCATGGCCGGGCTTGTCACCGGAAGTCGGGTGTACCCGACTTCAGGCCATCTAAAATTCTTGCGCAAGTCGGGCGGCCCGAGTTGCGCGTGCCATCTCGCTTAGGTAGGCACTGCGTTGCCCGACTCATCGGGATCGCCGGGACAAGCCCGGCGATGACAAGTCGGTGGGTATCCCCCTCATGAGCTCTTCAGTCTCCCCCCTCGCCCCCAAACACGTGCCGGACATGCCGGCGATTGCCGGCGTACGGCTGGCCACGGCGCAAGCCGGCATCCGCTACGCCAACCGCACCGACGTGCTGCTGGCGCTGTTTACGCCCGGCACGACCGTTGCCGGCGTGTTCACGCGCTCCAAGTGCCCGTCGGCGCCGGTCGAATGGTGCCGGGCCAACCTGAAGGGCGGCAAGGCACAGGCGCTGGTGGTCAATTCCGGCAATGCGAATGCTTTCACCGGCAAGACCGGGCGCGCCGCGACCAAGCTCACCGCCGCCATCGCGTCGAAGGCCGCCGGCTGCAAGCCGAGTGAGATTTTCCTCGCCTCGACCGGCGTGATCGGCGAGCCGCTCGACGCCAGCAAATTCGCGCCGGTGATGTCCGGCCTCGCTGAGGGCGCGCAGCCGGGCGACTTCTATGCCGCCGCGCAGGCGATCATGACGACCGACACCTTTCCGAAGGTCGCGACCGCGACGGCGAAGATCGGCAAGACCACGGTGACCATTAACGGCATCGCCAAGGGCGCCGGCATGATCGCGCCGGACATGGCGACGATGCTCTCCTTCGTCTTCACCGATGCGGCGATTTCGGCGCCGGCCTTGCAGGCGCTGCTCAAGGACGGCGTCGCCGACACCTTCAACGCCGTGACCATCGACGGCGACACCTCGACCTCCGATACGCTGATGATGTTCGCAACCGGCCAGGCGAAGGACTGCCCGCGCATCGCGCGCGCGAGCGACGCGCGGCTGAACGGCTTCAAGAAGGCCTTGCTCGCGGTGCTGGCGAACCTGTCCGAACAGGTGGCGCGCGACGGCGAAGGCGCCCGCAAGCTGGTGGAGATCGTCGTCGACGGCGCGGTGTCGAAGGCCTCGGCGCGGAAGATCGCCATGTCGATCGCCAATTCGCCGCTGGTGAAGACGGCCATCGCCGGCGAAGACGCCAATTGGGGCCGCGTGGTGATGGCGGTGGGCAAGGCTGGCGAACCGGCCGACCGCGACAAGCTCTCGATCTGGTTCGGCGGCATCCGCGTCGCGCACAAAGGCGCGCGCGATCCGTCTTATGACGAGGCGGTGGTGAGCGCCGCGATGAAGAAGCCGGAGATCAGCCTCAAAGTCGCGCTCGGCATGGGCAAGGGCCGCGACCGCGTGCTGACCTGCGATCTGACCAAGGAATACGTCGCCATCAACGGCGATTACCGCTCTTAACGATCCGTTTACCGTTCCCGCAGGCGTGCCTCTGGGTGTGGCACTTTTGAGCGTGCCTTAACCAGGCGCCACTTAAGGTCGAGGCTCGAGGGCCGTGAGCGTCAAACTCCTTCTCGTTGCCGCCTGCGCCCTCGTCGATGCCGACGGCCGCGTGCTTCTGGCACAGCGTCCGGAAGGCAAGGCGATGGCGGGCTTATGGGAATTTCCCGGCGGCAAGATCGAAGCAGGCGAGCGGCCGGAAGAGACTCTGATCAGGGAGTTGCGGGAAGAACTGGGAATAAGCGTCAGCGAGCCTTGTCTCGCCCCGCTCACCTTCGCCAGCCATACCTACCCCGACTTCCACCTCCTGATGCCGCTCTATGTATGCCGGCGCTGGGAGGGGACCGTCAGCGCAACCGAAGGGCAGAAGCTCGCCTGGGTGAGACCGAACAGGCTACGCGACTACGAGATGCCGCCGGCCGATGTGCCGCTGATCTCGCACTTGATGGCGCTGCTGTAGAACGCAGCCGCAACATGGACAGGACGCAGATGCGCCGTTTGATGTCGATCTCGACTCTCCGCCGCTTCCTCGCCGACCAAGAGGGCGCCACCGCCATCGAATACGCGATCATCGCATCCGGGGTCAGCATCGTCATCGCCGCGGTCGTTGCGACAATCGGCGACCAGATCAAGACGAACCTGTACCAGAAGATCGCGAATTTGCTCTGAACGGCCCTGCCGTCTTTTCCCGTTCCCGGATACACTCGCGTCCGACGGCCCGCAGAGGCCGCATGATCCGGGGGACGCCATGAATACATTCTTCGGCCGTCAACTAGCGACTTATGCCAGCTATCATCGCGACGGGCGCAATCGCGCCACGCATTTCATCGGCATTCCGGCCATCCTGTTCGCGATCCTGGTGCCGCTGGCGCTCGTGCGCGTCGGCGGCGTTTCGGCCGCGGGCATTGTCGCCCTGATCGCGTTGATCGGCTGGATCGCGCTTGACCGCGTTATCGGACTGGCAATGGCGGTGATGATCGTGCCGATGCTGCTGGCCGCGCAGTGGATCGCCGGCTATGGCAGCAAGACCGCGTGGCTGGTGTTCGTGGTCTTCTTTGCCGGCGGGTGGATTTTCCAGCTCGCGGGGCATGTGTGGGAAGGCCGCCGTCCGGCACTGGCCGACAATCTGTTCCAGGCCTTCATCGGCCCGATGTTCATCATGGCCGAAGTGCTGATGGCGCTCGGCCTGAAGCAGGACCTCAAGGCGGCGATCGACGGCACGCCCCGCGCGGCGCGTTGACGCTAGCCGCCGGCCTTATCGCCGGTAGAGATTTCCTTGGTGCCGAGCGCATCGGCGAGACGTTGCGCGGCCGAGCCGGGCTTGAGCGGCTTCTGCTGACTCTCATGCGGCGTCCAGCCGGAGAGCCAGGCGATCTCGAAGGTGGCGCGCAGGCGGCCATCGGCGTCGGCAAAGCGGTCCGCGTAAATCTCCGCCATGCGCTGGAGCGTCTTGCGCTTGAGCGGCGCGCGGCGGCGCTCGCTCAAAATGTTGGTCGCGCCCATGGCGCGCAGGTCGCGCATCAAGGCGAAGGGTGAATCGTAGCGCACCGTGAGCCGGTCGGAATCGACGACCGGAAGCGCGAAGCCGGCGCGTTGCATCAGCGCGCCGAGCTCGCGCAGATCGGCGAACGGCACGACGCGCGGCGACAGGCCGCCTTCGATCTCGCTCTCGGCCTGGGCGAAGGCTTCGCGCAGTTCGATGAGGCTGTCGCCGCCGACCAGCGCGGTGAGCAGCAGGCCATCCGGCTTCAGCGCGCGGCGGATTTGAATGAGCGTGCCGGGCAGATCGTTCACGAACTGCAGCGCCAGCGCCGAGACGACGAGATCGAGCGAGCCGTCGGCGAAGGGGATCAGCTCTTCGTCAGCGGCGACGCGGGGGAATGTGTCGCCGAGCGTCGCGGCATCCGGCTCGGCCGCGATGATGGTGCCGACCTTGCCGCTGACAGCCAGCACGCGACGAACCGCATCGGTCGGCGTGCCGAGATCGACCGCGACGTTGAATGTGCGCATGACGGGGTCGAGCCGCTCGGAGAGTTCGGCGGCCACGCGGTCGAGCAGGAACGTCGCCGGTCCCAGCGCGCGGGCGCGGGCGCGCCGGACGCGAAGGAGTTTGCGGTCGAAGACGATTGGGCCGGCCATAGGCGCTCACAATTAGCGTCCCCTCACCCGCTTGCGGGGGAGGGACAGGGAGGGGGCTATCACACGA
>Ga0310811_10002286_pt1 | contig 23895 bp, 23 predicted proteins | sample YCmetagenome_FD_207642 | JGI IMG/M metagenome (GOLD analysis project Ga0310811, IMG submission 207642) | Soil microbial communities from experimental microcosm in Duke University, North Carolina, United States - YC | ecosystem: Engineered > Artificial ecosystem > Soil microcosm > Unclassified ... | reverse complement strand
CAGAGCCGGACGCTTTGCCTTCAGTCGCGTCAGGATCTTCTCACGATCAGAATCGGAGGGAGGCTCATGACCAAGCGGATATTGGCGCGACCGTCACCGGCACGGGCGCAGATTCGAAGGGGCCGAGCAAGCGGCGATCCTCAGCAGGTGGCGTCCACGGGAGTGGTGGAAATTCGAGTGGCCTGACGGTGTAATCAGTCAGGCTGCTGTATGAGGTATTTTGCCCGGATCGACGGAGAGCGCAAGGAGGGTTGGGTCGTCATCGAGCACGGGGGCGAGATCGTTGAACGGTTCGAGGCTGATATAGCGATGCTGCAGGGACCATTCGTCATTCGCCTCGAGGAGGACTGCACCGATCAGCCTCAGGATCGATGCCTCATTCGGGAAGATGCCGACAACGTCAGCGCGACGTTTCACCTCACGGTTCAGGCGTTCCAAGGTGTTCGTCGAGTGTAACTTTGTCCGGTGCGCCTTGGGGAAGGTCATGTAGGCCAGGACATCGTCCTCGGCCTCGTCCATAGCTTCCGCCAGCTTGGGCAGGCTGTTGTGGGCCGACACGGCGATCGTTCGCCATAGATCTCGCGCTTTCTCATGCGTCGGTTGAACAAAGACCTCACGGATGGCGGTGGCGACGCGAGACTGCTGGGCTTTCGGGACACGCGCGAGCAGGTTCCGCATCGTATGAACCCGGCATCTTTGCCAGGTGGCCCCCAGAACCTGCTGGATGGCCTTCTTTAGCCCCTCATGGGCGTCAGAGATGACCAGCTTGACCCCCTTCAACCCGCGCCGGGTCAGCGAGCGGAGGAAGTCGATCCAGAAGGGCGCCGCTTCCGAGAGACCGACCTTCATGCCGATGATCTCCCGGCGGCCGTCGGTGCTCGCGGCCACGGCGATTATCACCGCGACGGATATGATCCGGCCGCCCTCCCGCTGTTTCAGATAGGTCGCATCGAGCCAGAGGTATGGCCATTCCCCCTCCAGAGGGCGGTCCAAAAAGGACCCGACACGATCGTCTATCTCCTTGCAAAGCTTGGAAACCTGGCTCTTCGAGATCCCGCTCATGCCCATCGCCTGGACCAGATCCTCGACCCGCCGCGTCGACACCCCCGAGATCCATGCCTCCTGGACGACAGCCGTCAGCGCCTTCTCGACCGTCCGCCGCGGCTCAAGGAAAGGCGGGAAATAGGCAGGCCCCGCCCGGAGCTTGGGCACCTTCAGATCCAGGGTCCCCAGACGCGTCTCCAGGCTCCGCTCCCGGTAGCCATTCCGATAGGTCAGCCGTTCGGGGCTCCTCTCATGACGGGCGGCACCGATCAGGTTGTCCACGTCTGCATCCATGATCCGCTGCAGGGCCGTCTCCGCGATCATCTTCAAAAAATCGCCGTCGTCGCTCTTCTGCACCACTTCAATCAGGCGCATGGTCTCTTCGGTCATCGGGGGCTCCCGGTCGGGGTTGGTCTGTCGCAAGCTCAAGCTTGACCGAAACTCCCCCGGTGACCACCCCAGATTCCCTGGCTACCCTGCCGCCATCATGGCCGCTTCATCGGGCGTGAATTTCCACCACTCCCGTGGACGCCACCAGCGGCGCCAGCTGGCTGCGCGCCCTGGTCGATTCCCGACTAGCCCCGGCGCTTGCCCGAATGCACGCCGATCCGGCCCGCTCATGGTCTTTATCGGAACTCGCCAGGCATGCCGGCATGTCCCGAACGTCCTTCGCCGTGCATTTTCGTGACGTTCTAGGCGTTCCGCCGATCACCTATCTGACCAACTGGCGAATGCATTTAGCAGAGCGCGATTTGTCCGAAGGTATATCAATCAGCGAGGTCGCATCATCGGTTGGATACGCTTCGGTGAGCGCGTTCAGCCATGCCTATAAGCGTGCAACAGGGATCGCTCCGGGCGAAACTTGCAGAGCCCGGAGCAAAACTTGAGGATCGCCTTGGGAGCCCTTTCCGCATACCGCTCACAAGCTGACTGATCGAAAGTGACTGGAGGAATCAATTCACCAACCGTCCATCGCACACCCTCGAGGCCCATTATAATGGGCGAGGCCGGATGCTCAGACCGAAGCTCCGGATATCCGTCTGAGCGGCTTAGCTACCCGGTCGCCCAATCGGCCGCTTCGCCAACGACCTCATAGAGCCGATCGAGTTCCCTCGAGGTCACGCAATAAGGTGGCAACACATAAATGACATTGCCAAGCGGCCGAAGCAGCACCCCGCGTTGGAGGAAGAAGCTGCGGAGTTTCGGCCCCACCTCGGCAAGATAGCCGGCCTTGCCGACACGGAGGTCGAGCGCGGCGATGGTGCCGGTCGTGCGGATATTCTCGAAACGCGGATCGCCTCGGAAGCGTGCGACCTTTTCCGCCTGCATCTGCGACAGCGCGGTCACGCGGTCGACAACAGGCTCATTGCGCCAGATGGCGAGATTGGCGAGCGCCGCGGCGCAGGCAATGGGGTTCGCCGTATAGGAGCTGGAGTGGAAGAAGGTCTTGGCCCGGTCGGTGGAGAAATGCGCCCGGAAGATCGCTTCGGTGGCGAGCGTTGCCGCCAGGGGGAGCGAACCACCCGTCAGGCCCTTCGATGTGCACAGGATGTCGGGCGCGATTCCCGCCTGCTGGCAGGCGAACATGATGCCCGTCCGGCCCCAGCCGGTCATCACCTCGTCGGCGATCAGCAACGTGCCGGAGCGTTCGGCGATCCGCTGCAGCTCGGTCAGAACCCAGGCCGCATACATCAGCATGCCGCCGGCGCCGAGCACCAACGGCTCCACGATGAGGGCTGCGACCTTGCCGCTGCGGGCCAGCGCCTCGAAGCGATCGAGCGTCTCCTGCTCACGCCCCGTGAAAGGAAAGGGTATGGTGTCGACCTCGAACAGCAGCGGGTCATAGGCGGCGTTGAACACGCCCCGGGCACCGACGCTCATCGTGCCGATGGTATCGCCATGATAGCTGTGCTCCATGACGACGATGCGCGAGCGGGGTTCGCCGTTATTGCGATGGAAGCCGAGCGCCATCTTCAGCGCCACCTCGACGCTGGTCGAGCCACTGTCGGAATAGAACACCCAGTCGAGCCCAGCCGGGGCATTCTCGACCAAGGCCGATGCCAGATTTTCCGCCGGCTCATGGGTGAGGCCCGCGAAGATCACCTGATCAAGCGTATCGGTCGCCTTGCGGATCGCCTCGATAATCGCCGGATGCCGATGGCCGTGGGTGATGACCCACCAAGATGAGATCGCGTCGAGGATGCGCGTGCCTTCGGATGTCTCGACATAGGCTGCCTCCGTGCGCGCGATCCTGGGCGGCGCCGGCTCCGTCGCATGCTGGGTGAAGGGATGCCAGACTGCGGAGCGGTTCACGGCGCGCCCCCCAGAAAATCGGCGGCATCGAAGTTCGCCCGGATAGCCTTCGCCAACGCTTCCGGCGTCAGAGGATCGAGGTGCGGCAGGCGGCCCAGCACACGCACCTGACCCATCTCGGCGATGGTGCGCTGCGTATCGGCCAACTCGTCGCCGATGAAGGTCACGCCCAGCAAGGGAACGGATCGGCGCCGCATTGCCTCGATGGACAGCAGCGTGTGATTGATCGTGCCGAGTTCCGTACGGGCGCACAGCACCGTGGGCGCCCCCCACCGCGCGAAGACATCGACATATAGTGTGCGCCGGTTGACCGGGACCATCAGCCCGCCGGCCCCTTCGACGACAAGCGGCAGCGTGGTCACTGGCAGGGTAAGGGCCTCGGTATCGATCTCGACGCCGTCGAGCTCCGCGGCTCGATGTGGCGACAGCGGTTCTGCAAGCCGCCACGCCTCCGGAAGCACCCGCTCCGGCGGCAGGCCGGCGAGAAGGGTGACAACCTCGCTGTCGGTCTCTTCCCCGAGCCCCGCTTGCACCGGCTTCCAGTAGATCCCGCCGAGCAGAGTGGTCAGACCAGCCGCAAACACGCTCTTGCCGATGCCGGTATCGGTGCCGGTCACGACGATCTTGGCGGTCATCGAGACCGTGCCTCCGCAAGCGCCTCGAACGGAACGGAGATGTCCATCGGTAGGATGCCGAGGCGGCGGAACAAGGCTCTGTCCTTGTCGGCTTCAGGGTTTCCAGCAGTTAGGAGCGTATCGCCGATGAAAATCGAGTTGGCGCCGACGAAGAAGCACAGCGCCTGCGTCTCGTCGCTCATCGCGGCGCGTCCGGCCGACAGGCGCACATGCGATTGCGGCATCATGATGCGGGTAAGCGCTATGGTGCGCACAAACTCGATGGGCTCGATAGGCTCGGCCTTGCCCAATGGGGTGCCTTCGATAGGGATCAGCATATTGATCGGCACGCTCTCGGGAGGTTCCGGCAAGTTGGCCAGGGTCACCAGCATGTCGATGCGGTCGACCTTTTCCTCGCCCATGCCGAGGATGCCGCCACAGCAAAGCTTGATGCCGCTCACGCGGACATTGGCGAGCGTGTCGAGCCGGTCGGCGAAGCTGCGGGTGGTGATGATCTCGCTGTAGTAGCGCTCCGAGGTATCGATGTTGTGGTTGTAGTAGTCGAGGCCGGCCTGCTTCAGGCGCTGCGCCTGGCTGAGGTCCAGCATGCCAAGGGTCATGCAGGTCTCCATGCCGAGTTTTTTGACCCCCTCGACCATGGCGACCACGGCCTCCATGTCGCGCTCCTTGGGGGTGCGCCAGGCCGCCCCCATGCAGTAGCGCGTGGCGCCGGCATCTCGCGCTTTCCTGGCCTCTGCCAGCACCCGCCGCACAGCCATCAACTTCGACGCCCCGAGACCCGTTTCGTGGTGCGATGATTGGCTGCAATAGCCGCAGTCTTCCGGACACCCGCCCGTCTTGATCGAGAGCAGGCGCGATAGTTGCACTCGATTCGGATCGAAATTCTCCCGATGCACGGTCTGCGCCCGATAGATCAGGTCATTGAAGGGCATGTCGTAAATTGCTTGGGCGCCCTCTCGGTTCCACTGGGGCCGCGTGACATCGGCCGGCTCCGCGGCCCGATGTTGCAGGAAATCGGTGTTCATGCGCTCTCCATTGGTTCAGACGCCTTGCTGGGCAGCCTTTGTGGCGACCGTGCGTATTTACATCTCACCGTTTTATCTATAATTTAGATTCGATATCTCTAAACCATAGACGGAATTGCGGCCTTGGCAACCGCGGACCGGAATCCGTCTCGCCTCTGGGCCAGTCTCCCTGCCGGAGTGCCGCCTTTGGGGGTGTCTCTATCCGATGGTTTGAATGTGTCGCGTGAGGACGGAGACCGCAGTCTCCCCTCTGCCCGCTCTAAGCGCATCAAGAATCGCGCGATGGTCGCGGTCGGTCGGCGCCTCCCATTCGGCTCGCCAGCCGGAGAAGAGGAAACGTGCGCTCGCTGTTTGCAGATCATCGATGGCTTTGAGCAGGCGAGGCATCCCGCAGGGAGTCAGGATGGTTCTATGGAAGTCCCTGTTGGCTCTCTCCCAAGCCTGGACGTCTGGCGCGCGGTCGCCGGCCTTGTTGACCTCCTCGGCCTGATCGAGAAGGGCTCGGGTCAGATGCGGCATGGCGTTGCGCAAGGCCAGCGCTTCGAGCGCTGCACGCATCTCGGCAACTTCGCGGACTTCTTCGGGATTGAATCCCGCCACCCGCACGCCTCTGCGTGGCTCGCTCACGACCAGACCCTGCGCTTCTAGGCGCCGGAACGCCTCGCGGACCGGAACGTGGCTCGCGCCAAACTCCTCGGCCACATGATCCTGGCCAAGCCGTGAGCCCGGCTCAAGCGCGCCTGCAATAATGCGGTCCGCAAGCACCTTGCTGATCCGCACGGCGATCGTGTCGTCTTTACCGCTTGTCATGCTTTTATAGATAATTTGGAAATATCACCCCGTCGAGCAGCGAAGTCATCGCGCCGTGCCAAGGCCCCTTAACCGCATCACCGGCGCGGAGATCGACGTGCGAAAAACTGCCAGGACCACGCTCGTGCCCTGCTCGACAGTCCAGAACGACGAAAGCCCGCCGGGGGGCGGACTTTCGGGGCTAGCCTTTGACGATGAGGGGGGATTTCGCCCGCATTCTCAAAGCCGACAACCGGATATATGGTCTGCCCCTACACCAAGTCAACGGGTTGCCTGGAATGCTCATTTTTGTGCGTCTTCCCGGGAACACCTGCCTCCCGATCGCGACCGCTCGCGCCACGGCCCAAGCTGATTTGAGGGCGCTCTGGTTCGATCGTCCCTATCAAGGGGATCGGAGAAGGTCCCGATGATCGATATCGTATCCACTCGCAACCGGCGATCGTTACACATATTTAGGACTCCGGGCTCGGGCGTCATCGCTTCACCTACCCACTGGGCTCTGCGTCCGATTTGACTGGTGCGGGCACCGATAGCGTGCGCCGTGCAGCGGAGCTTTCATAGCGTGTCAACTGGCGAGGGCATCCTTCACCTGTTTCGCCGGAGCGAAACCGAGCTTTTTGGAGGCAGGGATCTCGATGATGGTTCCAGTCGATGGATTGCGACCCTGACGTGCTGGACTATCTTTGACCTTGAATTTTCCAAAACCGGGGAAATTAGCCTCTTCTCCCTTTTTCGCCGAGTCAACGATCGCCGCAAATACGGCCTCCACTGCCTTCTTCGCGGCGCCTTTCTCCAAACCGGTTTCAGTTGCCACGCGGTCGATTAGATCGGAGGTCTTCATTTGTTTTTCCTCGAGTCGTCGTAATCTTCCAGAAAGCACAGCATTGGCGTCATGTCACCCAGAATGCCTGGCAAGAAAGGCGTCGTTAGGCTGGCTCCGGGTATTCTCAACCGCGCGTATCACTATTGCCAGCAGGCGTATGCGGTAGACGAACAAGGGTATCCGTTACCTCAAGTCGGCGGCCATCTTTGGCACGTAGTTCCAGTCGTCAAACAGGGCTTCCGGCACGCTCATCCGCCAATTGCGCGTGGGGCTCATCGAGTTCGAAGAAGAAGTCCTCTCCCCATTGGCGGAGGGCAACAAGAACGAGGAACAACCCTCGCCCCTTTTTCGGTGAGTATGTATTCCTGATAAGGAGATCCCTTCGGAATGTCTGGGGGCGATCGGGTAGGCGAAGGGCTTCGCCACGGGCGCGCACCGGTTCGAGGCGCCCGATTCGGCCACAGATCGCGCCATCCGCAGCAAACCGGCGCTGGCTATCTGGGGCGAGGCGGATCGCAAGCTGCAAGCCGACCATCTCCTGCCGCTCTTCACCGCGCTCTTCCCGACGACGCAAGCGCATCGTCTCGCGGACGTCGGCCACTATTGACTTGAGGATAGCCCCGATCTGGTCACGGAGCTGATCTCGGATTTTCTCCGGCGGTCCTGAATGACATCGATGCGTAGTGCGCAGGCGAGCAGCGCTGTTAGCCCTCGGAAAATCGCCGCTCCGGATTAGACTACGGTCAATTCGACGAGGGGTATGGGGATGGGGGTTCGACGCGCTATGGTCGTTTGTTCGGAAGATCGTTCGATTGATGTGGGAAGGCGTGCGCGTTGATCAAGAACTCGGCCGGCCCCAGGCCCGACACCTGCAAGGGGGACGTCGTCAGAGCGCTTCGCTCGCTTGTGCCGCACGACACGCGGGACGTGGCAGAAGGGGAGCAACCGCGCATTTTATCGGCCTTCGTCACCAGAAGACGAGAATCGACCAGCCAGGTCGTCATGCCGATGGCAGCCCTGATCATCATCATCGAGGGCCGAAAGGAAATAATCGCAGGCGCCGATCAACGCGTCTATCAAGCAGGCGATGCCGTCGTCTTGCCCGCGAGCGCCTACGTCGACGTGGTCAATGAGCCGGACGCGGAAACCGGGTTCTATCGTGCCCTTCTCGTCTGTTTTCCCCGCGAGCTGGTCATTGAGGCGGCCCGCCTCTGGCCTCAATTCGTCGGACCGGATCGTGGAGCCCATGAACCCGTCGTCCGAGCCGACTTATGCTCGGCCATACTCCATTGCGCGGAAGCGCTGTCCCGGCGGGTTAAGGCATCCCGCCGCGTCGTGGATCATCGGATCCTCGAGATCCTTCTGATCCTGGCGGAACAAGGTATTTTGCCGCTCGTGCCGAAATATGTCGATGGATCGGTGGCCGAGGCGGTGCGCCTGCTTGTAAGGCACCGTCTCCATTTCCCGTGGACGGTCTCGACAGTGGCAGCAAAGCTGTCGATGTCCGAAGCGACGCTGCGGAGACGATTGCGGGCGGAAGCGCACGCTTTCCAGACGCTGTTACGCGCGGAGCGCATGAAGGCTGCCTATATCTTGCTCAATGATCGCGATGCCGACGTGGCCGATGCTGTTGCTGCGACCGGCTATCGTTCGCGCTCGCACTTTGCGAAACATTTTCAGGCGGAGTTCGGCGCCAGGCCTTCCTCCGTTCGGAAATAAAGGTAGGACGTAAGCGCCCCTTGATCTGAACGGGCGCGCTCCTGACCGAAACCGGCGCACGGCGGCTGATTGCTCGCCTTATCCTCTCGGCTCCTTTCAATGGCCGGAGTGACCAACATGAGAACGTATGGACGCGGACTGCTGATCGCCGCGGCGTTAGCCGCGACAATGATGGCGCCCGTTGCCCAGGCGGCGAACACCCTGCTGAGTGTTCATATCGCTGGACTTGATCCCTCGGGACGCTTTCCCGATCAGGCCGCGTTCTGCCCGCCGCCATCCAGCACCGTCAAAGATGTGAGTCCGGCCGTCACCTGGTCGGTGGGTCCAAAGGGGACGCAATCCTACGCGCTACTGATGACCGATCCGGACGTCCCACAGGATTTCAGCCTGATCAACAAGGCTGGGACCATGATCTCAGCCGATGCCAAGCGCATCACCATCTACCATTGGGTATTGGATGATATTCCTGCCACACTCACCTCGATCACAGCGGGCGTCGAAAGCAGCGGGGCAGTCCAACACGGGAAACTCATCGGCATGACGGGGCATGGTCGCCGCGGTGCCAACATCTTCACGACCTTCTTCGCGTCAAATCCCGAGATGGCTGGCACTTACGGCGGCTATGACGGACCGTGCCCTCCCATAAACGACGAACGGGCGCACCACTACATAGTGCGGGTCTTCGCCCTCGATGTTCCATCACTGGGACTGGCGGGATCCTTTGATGGAGCATCCGTTGAAAAGGCGATGCGGGGTCACATTCTGACCGAAGGGGAAGCAGTTGCGACCTATGTGTTGAACCCTCATCTAACTGGGCGCGCAACGCCGTGACCGGGGTGTTTCCGCGGTTGCTGGGAGGACGTTGCAGACTTGCGATCTATCCGATGGCACCTAGACGCGCTGCTATTCGGATCGCAGATCCCATTCATTCACGCCGAGCTCCTCCTTCAATTGCCGCCAGCCCTCGCGGGTGACTTCGACGATGCGCGAGGAAGGTGTACGGTGGATCCACCTCTTCGCGCAAAGCAGGGTCGTGAACTGGACGCCAAGCGGACCCGCCACATGATGTCGCCGTTCGGTCCAGTCGAGACATTGTCGTGCGAGGCCGCGTCGGCCCGGTTGGATCTTCGTTGTGTCAAGGCCCTGTTTGCTGAATCATATCGCGCCGATTGAAGTTACCTCAAACCGCCTGTCGGCCGCCGGCTCGAGAAAGCCTCGGTCTTGCAGGCCGCAAGCAACCGCCACGCCAAGGCGGCCGGCCAGGTGATCGTAGCAGCAACGCGCAAATCGGAGCCGCTGCGCTTCGCGAGGCAGCACCTTGTGGCGAACGGGTTCACTCGGCGCGACGGACGCAAGACTTTCCAGTCCGAGCGCGACGTGAGGGCCGGCGAGCCGGTAGTAACGATTGCGCCCTTCGGTCTCCACACTTAGGACGCCACCTTCGAGGAGTTTGGCGAGGTGAAAGCTTGCTGTTTGGGTTGTGACTCCGGCTGCAGGGTAAGCATGCGGTGAAGGCCGCGGTCGGATAAGTCTGGCTAGTTGACCTGGTTTCGGCTTTTGACGAAGGCGGCCTTGCCGAGCGTGCGGCGCCTCTACCCGATCAGGACCGGCATCCGCCTCGTGGGTGTCACCATGTCGCAGTTCAGGCGGCATGAAGAGCCAGAGGTCAGCCTTTTCAGCCCGGCAGGAAACTAGCATTCCAGGAGGTGTGCTTGAGGCAGCTAAAACGGCATAGCAAGGATAGGAAGGCGATCCAGAGGCAGTTGTTCCACGCTGTGGCAGAAAGGCCGCTTAGCGCCCATCTCGGCTATTCGTGACTGGTGAGCAGTGCTCCTGAAGCAGGCATTGGGTTACCGATCCGCTCCAGCCGACATGGGGGGTTTTCCGACGGTCCGGTTGCGGTCGATGGTCCAGGAGATCGGTCGTTCACGCACGGTCGGTCGCGGGTCGCCGTAGTCGATACAGCACATGCCGCCTCAGCGGATCACCTTCTGGATGGTGAGGATGATCGAATTCGAATGCTCGTGTCATACCCAGCCGTTCCATGACTTTCATGGAAGCAACGTTCGGTAGAACCGCCATGGAGACAATTTCAGTCAGCTGAATGCGATCGAAGCCATCAGTGATAGCTGCCCGCGCGGCTTCGGTAGCATATCCCCGACCCCAGTATCGCCGGTTCAGCCGCCATGCGACCTCAACCGCTGGCGTAAACGATGCATCAAACTTCACGTAGGTCAGCCCGACGGCGCCAACAAATTCCGCTACGCCCGGAACTTCAACAGCCCACTTACAAAAGCCATGCCGTGCGCAGTGTAGATTCACCTGTTGAACGTAGGCATCGCTCTCTTCTTGCGTGAGCACGCCAGTAATGTGTTGCATCACCACCGGGTCGGCGTTTTGCTCGGCAAAATACGATAGGTCGCGATGACGCCATGGTCTGAGTATCAGGCGGGGCGTTACAATTTGGAAATCTGGATCGACTTTCGTCATGCCGATCAGCGTGCCTGGACCTTTGGAAGTTCGCAAGATCAGCGGAGCGAAGCCCCTTTTTCCGCAGGTGTCGGGTTCCCTTAACTATGCGAACCGGCCGATTTGACCGAAACTCCCCTTAACCGTGAGAATGTCGCGGCTATAACCCGCACGGGATCGGTTTCGAATGCCGAGACTCGTTGTATTTGCCGCAAAGTCTGACCTATCGAGCGACGAGGCCGATTTCATGGCAGTTCTCATAATTAAGGGAAAAAGCCATCCCTCATTCTCATGATAAAAGAGCAAGTCATTGATTTTACCAAGGGTCATATTCTCCCAGTTTCCGGAAAACTGACACCCGTGCTTGCGCGCAACCTCCGTCGGCGTCAGGTCCGGGCCGTAGCTCTTGGCGACGATGTCGCGCTTCTGCTCCACCGTCCAACGGCGGCGCCTCTCGCCACGGGTGATGATCTCCACCCGTTCACTCCGAGCGCTCCTACGATTGGTCGTATGACCGCTCTTATCCGCGGCAATGATGTCAGGCGGCTCGTTCATCCGCGCTTTGCATCACAGCGCTCCCCCGCGCCGCAATGTGCCGGTGCTGCGACGCTTACGGAAAGATCAACGGACGAGGAATGAAGAGTTCGCGTTACACGTATGTCAGGCCAGAAAGTTTTGACGATTGCGAAGGGAATTGACCCAGACTAGAATTGTCTGTACGTCAGCCGTAATTTGGTTCGGTAGGGGCAGCGATGCATTGCGTGCACGTGGCCGAGTGCCTGGGAGTGATTGGCATCACCACAGGACGCTGTCTGCGCGAGCCGAGAATGTTTGCAGGCGATTTCATGCTTCGTCTCGTCCGAGCAAAGTGTTCAGTCGCCGGATGCGTGATTGGCAGAGGTCGTCAGATGATGCCTCGTTGGCCTGCAGCTTGAATGATTCGTAATCTATATCATCCGGACAAAATTCCGTGTCATCAGGAATTTCAAAATCATCCGTCGACCTCATGTTGAATTGGTAGGTGGTTGAATCGAGCAGACCCTTACGCTCGGCAACAGAAAAAATGGCATCGTTCGCGGCGCCGTTGCAGAACGTGGCCAAGGTGTAAATCAGCGGGCAAGGACGCGCATAGGCTTTCTTCCCACCCTGTCCGAATACGATCTGAGGACAGAAAGCAAATAAACGATTATCGACCGTTATGGTTTCCGTGATTGGATCAAGCCCACGATGGACGAGGGCGTTACGCAACTCCCGGGCGTAAAGAAAGCCGCTCTCGTTTCCGAAACCCGACGACAGATCAGCGTTGAAGTGGACTTGTTCTTCCTTGCTTGCCAGAGAGTCCAGAATCAGGTCAATCGCGCCAAAAAGATTTGTGAAGTAAAGATAGTGATGCACTCGCAAGTCCATCAGGTCGGAGTCGGTAGAGGCGGCGCCGATCTTCTCAAATGCCCATTGGCGTATAGCCAGATAGCCAATCAGGCTGTCTGCAAATTGCGCGCTCAGAAAAGCATCCAGCGGGTTCGGCTCGTCCAATTTACCCGGCGCTCCCTTTCAGATCAGGCGCTGCGAAAGCAAGGTCGGCCAGATTCGTTACGGTTCTTAACGCTTCGCTGAAAGATATTTGCTCGCCATAGACCATGGCGGCGATGAAATCCTCATAACGCCGTGCGTGCATCGGGTCGGCGCGCAGGACCTCGAGCGCCTTGCGCGTTTCGCCGGCGGGGTCATCGGCGTAGGCGGGATACTGGTTGCGGAATTCTGCGGCATCCGTGCGGGCAATTTCACCGGCAAGGGCGGCCGCCTGGGTGGTATCGATGTTACCCCTCATCATGTGCAGATCGTAGACATGGCGGATCAGGGCGGGATCGACGTCGCGGCTCAGGCCGGCCATCTCCATCGCAGTGCGGCGCGTGAGCGCGATCAGCTTCTCGGCGGCCGTCTGCGTCACGCTGACGCAGGAGAGGGCCGGTATTTCGGGCGGCCGACCATAGGCTTCGGCCACGAAGGAACTGACCGGAAGCGTGACTGCCGGCAGGCGGAGCCTGGAATAGGTCAGCTCGATCTGGATTGTGGGCCGCAGCCCCTGCCCTGCACCGCCAGTGCCGGCATAAGGCAGCTGCCAGACAGTATAGCGGTTCTCATTCTGTGACCGGACGCTGGCCTTGTCCGCCGGGTCGAACGCGAAGCCTGCGTCCTGCAGAGCCTGCGTCACTTTATCGGCCCAGCCTGCCAAGCTCGCGGCGAAGGCCGTTACGGCTGGCGGGCGCCCCTGCTAGCGGCACAATCTTGAAGTCCACATCTTCCGACATGCGTCGCACCAGCTTGTGGGCGCGCGCGAGCGCAGTGCCGCCGCCGAATATCAACGAGAACGGCGCGGCATCGATCGACATGACGGCGCGGATGGCGCACACGACATGCATGTCCTTCTCGACGAGGCCGACGCCCGGTAGCCGGAAATAAGCCTGAACTTCCCGAAACGCGCGCTGAGCCTCATCGTTCAAGACGCAGCTCCATATCCTGATAGCGGAGCCTGCGGGCAAAGCGGCTTTTTATACGCACGGCGGGATTGACCGGAACCTGAGTCGAGCGGCCCTCGTTGTAAGCGCGCTGAAATTCCGTTTGCTCCCAAGGCACGCCAAGCTTATCGAGCGCCTGCTGCGCCGCGCCGATGAAACCATCCGGGGCGGCCAGCATAGGCCTGCCCGTCAGCCGGGAACGCTCTGCCCGGCCATAGACGCCGTAGCCGAGCCGCATGAGACGTCCCTCGCGCGTGAGGTCGCGCAGGGCTCGCAGGACCTGATCCTCACCGCCGAGATCGCGGAATTCGCGCGGCAGAAAAACATCGTCGCGCCGCTCGGCGATCCGCTGCTCCACCTTCTCCCGCAATGTGCCCCGCCGGCGCATGACAGCCTCTTCTGCAAAAACCCGACAGTTAGTATATGCAAAAACTCGACAAAATCAACAAGATTATAATCTTATCAGTTTGTTATGGGAATTCAGGTCGTTGGGCTGAGGGTGGCACGTTCCGCCTCAGTGGGCGGGCGCGGCTGATGTCCACATCGGAGCCTCTGGTGCAGAAAATCCTCGAGAGACGCAGTAACCTGTCGCGTCAATAGCCTGGAATGTAAGGCAAGCGGTAAAGGCCGCTAGCCATCATCGGTCTGGCTGTCATGCCGGGTCGGAGCGGAAGCCTTGATCACGCCAACAGCCCATATCGCTTGAGCAAGCCAGTTACCCTATCAATGTGGGGGTTTATGGCGGTCGCCAAGGGGGTCGAATAACCTACTTGCGAGTGATGGGCGGGGTCCGCGAACCCAACCGTGTCAGCCAGGCCGCTGTGTTCTTGGGGTGTGGTGTCGGGAATGGTGCGGAATAGTTTGAGCAGCTCACCCGTGGTCGCACTGTCGTATTTTGCCGGCGCCGACGCGCCAAGCTTAATGAGATGGAGCTCGCGGATAAACACCTCTATCAAAACCCGCAGCCGATCGACAGCATGTTCTCGATTTGCCACGTTCCCCTGGGCGCATCCCTTGATATGGGAGAGCATTTTTGCGATGCGCGCCTGCTCCGTAACAACGGGTCCGGTTTGCGCGTAGTTGTCGAGGTGAAAGTACCGATGTGAGCGAGCAAGATTGATGGTCTGGAGTCGGTCGGTAACTCCCTGGACGTGCGACAGGACAATGACTTGCTTGCCGCAGCTATCAATCAAATGTGGGACCATATTTGAAAGAAAGGCTTCTGCATGATCGTCGTCCATTGCCTGAACCGGATCATCAAGCACGATAAAGCCAAAGGGTGAACCGGGACTGGTTGCCTGCATAATCCAAACCGAGAGTCCGAGACAGTTAAGCTGGCATTCGCTGAGATTCGCTGCCGCGGGCATTTGCACGCCGAAACTGGCAGCATGCAGTTTCATTTGGTCGGTGCCAGGCTCCATGCCTTGGAACACCACATTCGCCCCCGGATTCAACATGTCATAAAGCGTCTTAACCTCACCTCCCCGCGTCGTGAGAAGCGTCTTCTGTTTAAGCTGTAGGGAGGCTTCAACGCGGCGTATCACTTCCTGCGTTTCGGCGAGGATCTTCTCATATTTTTCATGCAACTCCATTGCGTCGGCGGACCGAAGCGTCTTTCCGACCGCGTCGATACGGGCGACGACATCATGAGTGGCAATGTGGGTGTTCAGCACGCGCTCGAAAATCGGCCAGTGTTCCTGGTAGGCAGCAACAGCCGTCTTGTAGCTGTCGCAGGCATCTTTGATGCGGTCGTGCATGGTTGTCGCATCGGCCTGCAACTGTGGAGCGTTCGCTCCGATCACAATTTTTGTCGAAATCCCCTGGAGGTAAGTCGCTGCGGCCTGGGTCGCTGCCTTCAGTGCTGCTTGTGCTACGTCGAGTGCATCGTAGAATTTTAGGAACGTTTCCAGCTCCGCTTCAGAGCCGTTGAGCAAGCTCCGCAAAAGGGTGGTGTCCGAGGGCCCAAGGCCTTTCGGGCAGCACTTCTGGGCGGCGGTGTTCAAGGTCGTCAGAGCGGTCGAGGTCGCCGCGGTCTTGGCCGTAAACATCTTGTCGCTGGCGATGGCAGTAGCACCATCAGTGATCCGCCTTTGCAGTTCGACGCGCTTTGCCGATGTGAGGGTCGGGGCCTCACACATGGGGCACGCTTCGCCGGCCGGTGCCAGAGCAAGCCCCTTGCCCCAGAAGTCCAGCAAGGCGGCACTGTAGGTTGCCGCAAGCGCGGCGATCGCGCCATTCAAAGCAGATTTGAACTCATCGAGGTTCGTATTTACAGCACTGGCATCCTCGGTAAGCGTGTCCAGGTCTGTTGCCGCCGTTGGGGTAGGAGCAATTTTCCCAGTGTCGAAAATTGCCTTGCTCGCCGCGCTGCGCTTGGTCCGGAGAGCCGCGAGCGCCTCATCCACCGTTGTGACGCTGGCACCGCATAGACGCGCCGCGGTTTTCACGAGGATGGTCGTGTCTTCTGCCGCGATCACCTGCATCGGCGTTTTTTGCCAGCGTGCCGTCAGCTCGGATGCGTCCGGTAACAACGCAAGTGTCGGAAGGTTTGCCGTGAGGTCCTTCCGGGCATTGATGATCGTGGCCGGCGGTGTGCGCTGAAAAGAGGATCGCGCACCCTCAAGCGTGGCCTTGAGAGCGGTCAGCTCGTCTAGGCCAAGCACGGCCCCGATCGCGTCACGCCGATCCTTTGGCTTGCTATGGATGAAGGTTTGCAGTCCATGCTGGGCGACAACCGGATAGACAGCTTCACTCAGTCCGGCAAAGAGTGTGCCGAAGCTTGCTTTCACGCCGTCGATATACGTCTCGCTGGCCTCGGCTCGGTCGCCGTCAATCAGGCGGCGGGAGAGCGTGTATTCCTTTCCGGCAATCAGGACTTTAAGATCGACCTGCACCGGCTTGCCCCGGTGAACGTTAGCGTAGGTGCCGGCATATTCCGCCCTGCTATACTCTTCGCCTTGTCGGCGGCGCTTTGTGGAACCGTAGAACAGCCACTCGATTGCTTCAGCGAGGCTTGTCTTGCCGAAGCCATTGGGGCCGAAGAAGAGAACCAGGTCGCGATCAAGGCGAATGGCTTCAACCTTTGATCCAAACCCACGGAAGTTCCGGATGCTGAGTTCAACCAGACGCATCACCGGCATCCTGCAAATGTTCATCCAGCAGGGCGCGTAGCCTGGCCGGGTAGCTGCTTGTTGCTACTTCAGGATCGCGAACCAGCTTGATGAATTCCGTTACCAGCTTTTTGCCGAGGTCTTCAGTCGTTTCGTGTAGCAGTTCATCGAGGTGCGTCTCGTCGGTCATCGTAATCAGCGCCGCTCTGCCGCAACATGGAGTTCTACGCCGGTCTGCTTCTGCAGGTAGCCGATGATTCCGAAGAGATTGCGCGCCTGCGGATTCCCGCGCGGGCCGAACATGCGGATCAGGCTCTTGGGCGGGGTAGCCGTGGCCTCGCCCAGCTTCTCGAAGCCTACCGTCGCCTTGAGGTAGTCGCGCAGGATCACCTTGCCGGTGTCCAGATCACCGGTCAGCATTGTGTCGATGCCTTCACGCAGCAGTGCCGCCGCAAATTCCGGGTCATGTGAGACCCGGCGCTGCACCAGTTCCTTGAAGCTCTTCGTCAGTGCCATTTTCTGTCTCCACTCATCGAGCCTTCGGCCGTCGCCGTTTGTAATCCGCCCACAGGGCCTTCGCCGTTCAACGTCCCAAACGCCGGATTTTCGCTGCCTGTCAGCTTCCTCCCGATCGCCTAACGTATTGGTAGCGCCAATATCTCTTCGACGATTTCAGTCTGGCCTATAGCGGAAATCGCCTTTATCTAACGGAACGCTTCTTGATCCAAAGCATTGATCCTCCTCGTTTCCCGAATCCGGCCTTCAGTGAAAGCTGACACCCGTGAAACTCCGATTGAGGGCACCGCCGATTCTTCCCCAAACCCGATCGGCCCCTCGGAAAACGCGAGCTGCAACCACATTCGCCGGAACGAGGCTGCTGGTATCTAGCCACTCCCGCTGGTTCTCTCGCCAGGCCCGCAACCGGAATCGCTGTCGCATGCGGAGCAGTACGACCGATAGGATCTCCTCCGCCCACCGACCGTCGGCAGCCTTCATGGCCCTGAAGAGGGCTGTGAAGGCGCGATCGAAGCGAGCGTCGCCTCGGGTGGCGTGCCACGCAGACCTTGCGAACTCCTCCAGGACCGCAGCAACCGTGTCCCCATTATTGCTGGTTCTAGCGATGAGTTTGAGAAGCCTGAGGACCCGCCCTCGGATGTGCCAATCTTCCGCGACTAGGGCTTGCGTTAGTTCGAGGGATCCGAACATCGTGAACTGCTGGCCGGCATCGATGAACTTGCCGACAGCCTCGGCATAATAGGCAGGCGTGAGACGGCCCGCACGGAAGGCGTGCAGCAGGATAGGCTGTGACCACGTCGTTTGGACGCCTGTGCTCACCTCGGATATCGCACGAAAGGCAGCGTCGTCGCTGATCAGGATCGCGCCTTGGCCCTGGGCGGCCAAAGCGCTGTCCAGCAAGGCATCCGGCAGCATGCCCCAGAAGCCGCGAAGCTCATCGACGATCGACTGGTCGCCCTCGGCAGGAACGAGCTCGCACGCCTCTGCGAAAGCGATGGCCGCCTCGGCGTGCTTGACCAAAGCATCGCCTTCCTCGGCCGTCCGCTGGTGTATGACATAGTGTTCGCCGGTCCACGCCATGGTTCCCCGGCACCCGTCAAGGTCGCGCCTTCGGTCGTCGAGCAAGCTCCGGAGCAGGTCGCGCGTCGTCTGCGTGACGCCCAAACGGGGGATCGCGGCTCTTAGCCCGGCGTCCAATCCTAGACGGCTTGCTGCGTAAATCGCCAAGGGATCGAGGATGCCGAGCGTCGCCCCGGCGATGCGCTCGGCAGCCTTCGAGAACTCCTCTGCGCTTCCGGTTGCGGTGTGGATAGGCATCTCCGGGTTGGCCGCGAACGCATCCCAGACGTCGAACATTGAGGCTCCACCTGCCACTGCGACGAAGGCAATGGGAACATTGCCGGCGCGATACTGCTCCTCGAGATCATGGATGTAGCGACCGCGGTCACGAACAAGGCGCAGCATGGGCTCGGCCCCCTCGGCGCCCTTACTGAAGTCAATGGGCACGGAGCCGAACGCCCGGTTCTCAGGGAATAGACGCTCAAACTCTGCAAGCACCCGGAAGTGAGCGTAGACGAACTTGTTCTGAATTGATGCGACTGAGAAGTCGATCGGGCCGAGACCGGTCGTCTGGATCGCGATGACGTCGCCCACCCGCAAGCCCATCAATCTGATCGCCAATGGATCGTCAGGCGCGATTTCGCCGCGTTCGATGTTCGGGTCGGGCTCGCCTTCGATTATGCGGACGAGGGTCCGGTCACCACTCACCTCCCGTAAGGTGGCAGCCGTATCGGTCCCGACGGCTTCCGGCTCGTCGCGCAAGGTCTTCAGCGTGGTGCCGAAGAAGACCAGACCGCCGGTGTAGGCGAGGTGGATCTTCGGATCCGTGTAACCCGCGCGGAGCGCGCGATAGCCGAGATGCAGGCACTTGGGGTCCGCGAGGTGGCGGTCGATCGCATGGGCGAGGGTCATCAGATGTGGGGGCGATCCTTCGATCGAAGGCGACACACCTTGAAGCCACCCCCTCACGGCCGGGACGTCGCCCATCCTCTCGCAGAGGCTTAACCAGGCCAACCTGGCGTGCAGGTCGCCGGGATGGCGGGTGCAGTGCCGTTCCAGCAGGCCCCTCGCTCGCGGCAACATGCCAAGCCGCTCGTAGAGCATAACCCCGAACTCGATGTAGCTCTTCTGGTCCCGGATGGCGGCCGGGATAGCCTCAAAGAGCGCTCTCGCCTCCTTCCTGCGATCCGCCAGCAGGAGCGCCTTGAGGCGCCGCTGAAGTGGTAGCGTGTCCACGGCGGGATTCGTAGCGGGGGCCAGTAAGTCCGCCGCAACGGAATGCTGTCCCAACTCCGCCAGGATTTCTGCGCCCATTACCCGATCGCGGACGTCTGTAGTGGACGCGACGATGCGCTCGACGTCGGCCGTCAGGCGAGCACGGAGCGTATTGTCCAGTCCTGCGAACCGCACAGCCACGGTTCGAACCTGCATCGAGTTCGGTTCCGCATCGCAGGCCGACGTGACGTCCGCGGCTGTGGCGCCGGAGACAAGGGCGGCATCGAGCAAGAGCGCCGCCGCGATCTGTCGAGACCGGCCGGACGCGTTGCCCGCCAGCACTTCACCCGCCAATTGGCGGGCCTCCGCTGCCTTTCCAAGGGCAAGCTTGGCTTGACCCACGAAGATCCTGTCCTGGTCGTCAAGCTCGTCGGGCGGTATCCGGCCCAGTGTCGAGGTGACCTCCTGCCAGTCTCCACGCAGCGCCAGCGTGACGGCCCTACGCCTGAGGACAGGCGCGAAGGTGGGGTCGATCAGGAGCGCCTGCTCCACGACCTGCTCGGCTTCGGATTCGAAGCCCCCGATGTCGAGGGCGTTCGCCAAATTTCCTGCGATGTGCAGGGCATGGCGCGCGTGATCGCCTTCGCGGACCTTGGACCAAGCCGAACGAAGCAGCTTGAGGCTGCGCCGGAAGTCCTCTGCGCTGCCTACCGGCACGGCTCGGGTCAGCGGCAGAGCCTCGTCGTCGAAGATCGGAGCCAACAACAGCTCGGCCACCAGCGTGCACGCCCGCCAGTCGTCGGGTTTCAGCCTGTAGGCAGCTTCGGCGAGCCGGTGCGCCGTAGCCATGTCCCCGCGTATCCGCGCCACCGTCGACAGCACGACGAGGACCGATGGCTTGGCCAGCATCGGACCCGGCAACGACGCTTCAAGATCGCGCATGTCTATCGTGGGCGGGGCTGCCTGAACGACGATCATCGCAGCCTGCTCGCAGCAGGGATCCTCTTGAAGGGCTTGGGAGGCGGTGGCGAACGCACTCACTCGCTCGCCATCCAGCAACTGCGCTGTCGCCAGGACTGCCCGGGCCATCGGGAAATCCGGTGCCTGGGCGTATGCGTCGCGATATCCCGAGACCGCCGAGGCCGTGTCGCCCAAGACCAGGCTCGCGGAAGCAAGCGCCGCAAGAATGCGGTAACGGTTGCGAGGCGCCGCGGTCGTCCATTCAGCGTCCCGCAGGCGCTGGAGCGATCTCATTGCGACCCGAGCGTCGCCGTCGTTGGTCAGGTTGGCGGCATCCCGGATGCGCGCGTGCAGCGGGTCCTCCGGCGGGTCGGCGGCCGACGTGGCGGTCCCAGCGGCCAGCGAAGACATCGACCGAGCGACCACCAGTTCCGACCGGATGATGCCGCGTAGGTCCGAACCCATTTCCTCCCGTAATGTGTCCACGCGCGCGAGGAGGTCCATTGGGGCGAGCTCGGCGAAGTGCTTCTGTACGAGATCCGGGAAATCGGTGATGAGCTGCTTGAGCGTGCCCCATCCATGGATATGGACATCGAATAGTCCCTCGCTTCTGTGCAGCGCGGTGATGTCTCGGGCGACCTGCTGTAGTTTCACATCATTCGGCGCGGTCGTGGCGACGATGAAGACTCGAAGCGCTGGCCGGAATGCCTTGGCCTTCTCGACCTCGGCCCTGAACTCGGCTTCGGTCAAGGTCGAATTGTAGTCACCATCACGACCCTTGCATTGGACTCCTGTGAATTCATTCCCCTCATGGTTCTCGCCGTACACATCCACGCCGGACTGGGGCTGTCCTGTACGGCCATGTAACTGGGTTCCCGGATCCTTCCAAATACGCCTGAAAAGATCGAAGCTTAGGCGCTCGAATGCTTGCCAGTCGGCCGGTGGAGGGAATTGACGATTGAGGACTGACATCCCGTTCCGTTAGGTGATAGCAAGACGAGCGGATCAACAAGTGCGACTCAACTGCTGTTCAAGGTTGAGTGCAAGCAGCCGTTCGATTACCCCGTCGTCTTCCAAGTTGACCGGCCAGTCGTAGGCAGTAACAACCGCCGTATTCAACGCGCGGTGTAGGCAGAACACCAATCGATGGACGAAATAGGCAACCACCTGCCTGGCGTTTACGCGGGTGTAAAGCTGTCCCGCCAGTTCGGCAAACTCTGCCGCATCCTTGGCAGCCGGTGCCGCGCGTATCGTACGTGGTCGCAGGCGCTCGGGGTCAGCAAAGACCGACTTGGGCTTGCAGGCCGAATCGGGTCGGCCAGCTCCTCCAATCCCTCCTTGTGCCGCTCGGACACGACATTCGTTCACCCAGTAAAAATACTGATGCGCTCAAGGTTAGATGCCAGACCTGCTCATGACGCCACCATTTGCCTCTATCTACGGCAATTCCACAGATTGCTGGATGAGACTAGCCAGCGAGAGGGTAGCAAATGGCGACTCCTGGCGCAGTGTGAGTCCACCTTCCTTCGCAAGTTCCAACCCTGCCAATAACGTGCTGGCCACCGCGGCCCTAGCGCGCAGTTCGCGATGCGGCGCATCCGCCCTGATGACCGGCAGAAATCGGGTCAGCGCACCACCCTCGGGATCTTCAGCCAATGCCGCCCGGATCCGCGCCAGCGCATCGGACACCCGCCAGAGGTCGGGGATGTCTGGCTGATAGACGGGCTCCTCGGCTGGCTGCCCTCCCCTGCCCCGCAGCACGACGAGGCAAGCCTCCATCAACGCCACATAGCCGCCTTCTCGGGCCGAGGGCGCCGCGGGCGGCCGGGCGAAGACATCAATCCCAAGCTGCGGCCGCGCTGTCAGCCAGGCCGCCGCCGCTCAAGGGGCACGCGTCCGACCAAGCGGTCCATCGCCGCGACGAACTGCTCGGCCAGATCGAGCACCGACATCCGCCCGAAGTCGATCCGCTGCCGCTCGGCGAGGTCGAGCAGCAGATCCATCGGACCATCGAAGCCGTCGAGATGCACCACCGGCGTGCCGGGCACCCGGGGTGGGCTGTCCCAGTCGTCCCAAAGGGAGTCGCCCGGCGGAGCGTCTGCCTCCCTGCCCTCCTCCGCTGAGAGCGCGTCGCTCACGCGCCGTAATCCGGCCGGATGTCGAAGACCAGACTGGGCCAGCGCTGGCGCAGCGCCTGGAACGCGGCCCAGGGGGTCCAGTCCGCCGACCAGAACTCAAACGCGATCCAGGCCGAGCGCCGCAATCGACGATCGCCAGTACCGGGCATCTGTCGAACCTGCCGCAAGGGGTGGACCACCCCCCAGTGCCACCGTAGCCAGGCGACACTGGCGGGATCATCGGGCCCGTGCCGCAGAAGAGGTTCCGGCACCGGCAGCAGCGCGTGCAAGTCGAAGGGACAGGATCGGTCCCGGCCGGCCGCGGCAACGACACGCTGCTGGTGGGCTTCAACGGCCTCGCGCAGCGCCCGCGCCAATGCGCGCGCGCCGGCGAGGCTGAGACCGGCCAAGCCGTCCGGCGGATGGACCAGGGCCATGACCCGGTCCTCCTCCAGGAGATCGAGATCCGGATAGCTCCAGGGGATGGCACCCGCGCCGGCGGCGGCGGACTGCAGCGCGGCGACGTCCTCCGCCGGTCCGGTGACGACGAGACTATGGCGCAGCCAGTCCGTATGCGGCAGCGCCAGGGGATCGACCGGCCGGCCCCCCGGCTGGGGCGCTGAGCCTGTCCGCTGCGCATCACCCTCCATCCCGGCCTCAGAGATCCAGCAGGCGAGCCGGGTTCTCGCCGGTGATTTTCGCACGGCGCCGATAACCCCGCATCGTCGAGACATCCTTCTGCCGTGTATGCGCCATCACCTGCTCGTCCGGCGCGGCGGCGAGATAGGCCTCGGTGATGAAGCCCGCCCGCAGGCCATGGGGTGACAGTCGCTCCCGCGGATCGACCTTGAGATCGGCGAGCGCGGCCCGCCGCAGCAAGATGCGGCGCACCCCGTCCGTCGTCAGCCGGCGCTCCAAACTGCCCCAGGCGGTCACACCCCGGAAGACCGGCCCATAGGTGATGCCGGCCCGCTTCAGCCAGCGTTCCATCGCCTTGACCGGGCAGGTGTCGTCGCCCCGCATCCAGGGCAGCGTGATCTCGGCCCCCTGCCCTTCCTGGTCGCGCTTGCTGCGCGGGATGTGCAGGCTCAACCCCGCCTCGCGGAAGGTCAGATGGTCGCGGTCAATCGCCACCAACTCGGAGCGGCGCAGCGCGCCGGCAAAGCCGGTGAGGAACAGGGCGCGGTCGCGCAGCCCGGCCAAGTCATCGCCGCAGGTGCCGAGCAGTTGACGGATTTCGGTGGAGGTCAGCGCGGCGGCGGGGCGGACCGGCTTGCCATGCTGGCGCAGGATGCCTTGCAGCGTGGCGGTGATGGCCGGGTGGCGAGTTCCCTTAACTATGCGAACCGGCCGATTTGACCGGAGCTCCCCTTAACCGTGAGAATATCGCGGCTTTAGCCCAGTACGGGATCGGTTTCGAAAGCCGAAAATCGTTGTATTTGCCGCAAATTCTGACCTATCGAGCGACGAGGCCGATTTCATGGCAGTTCTCATAATTAAGGGAAAAAGTCCTCCCTCATTCTCATGGTAAAAGAGCAAATCATTGATTTTACAAAGGGTCAAA
>Ga0310811_10002284_pt1 | contig 23910 bp, 21 predicted proteins | sample YCmetagenome_FD_207642 | JGI IMG/M metagenome (GOLD analysis project Ga0310811, IMG submission 207642) | Soil microbial communities from experimental microcosm in Duke University, North Carolina, United States - YC | ecosystem: Engineered > Artificial ecosystem > Soil microcosm > Unclassified ... | reverse complement strand
CAATCCTTGGGACAACGTTTGTCAGTACATGTTTGTACATGTAAGTATAAGCTCCTGGTTACACAATCAATTCGAACACGGAAAGGAGAAGAATTGGTATGAACAGCGGGAAACTGGTCGAAATCCGGTAGCACTCTGTGATGCCCGGGATCGCGCTAGTTGTATCTGTGTAAGTGAATGTTTCAGTGGTCATAGAATGCCAGGGGGGGAGGTGTGAGAACGTACCTGTTTCAGGTGTAACAGTGGCAAAGGAAATGCTGACAGATGCTCCAATAAAAGTTTGGTTGATGCATCTACTGCTGGCTTGAGTATGGTGAATGGATTGGGAACTCACGAAAAAGATGGACAACATGACTACGAGTAAGATTCTATTCTTGTTCCAGAGAGCATATGTTCTGAGGATGAAGAAAACTAGATGAATCAGAACGGAAACACATATGTTACGGGGGAACGAGAGATACATTCGGAAAAGACGATTGATACTATACCAGCACCTGTAACATGAAAGTGGTAGCCCTCAGCAAGAAAGCTCATACGTACATGCACCACGCACGTACCTGAGATAATATCGTTGAATACCCGGCATCTCTGATGAAGTCATGCACTAAACCATTGGTTCTCATTAACTTTCCACAATACACTTGGGTTAACATTCGGGCAAAGCCTACTGTAGAACAAATGTTAATGCAACATCGGGGCGATGTGTACTAGAGCGCAACGCACGATATAGTTTCAAGGTGGGAATAATAAAGGGGAGGTATCGTGTAACAATATACGTGCCTTTGACCTTACACCACTGCGATCGAAGCAAAATGATCACTTTACACACATATCAAAACCGAAAGGTACCACGGAACGGGTGCACTACCTCTTCATCGAGTGGACAGGCATAATCATAGATCTGGATAAGAGAGTTTAACAGCGGACATAAACAGGTCGTGACGAGCATACCCAGAATGTAGCCATTGACGCTAAATTATGTTAGTGCAAAGAATAAGGGGTTTAGATCTGCAGACAGTACATACCGTGAACGTACTGATGGAGTATGTGCATGAATTGTCAAGTATTATTTGCCCTCATATCGACAAGGAGATACACCGTAGCGAACTACAAGCTCCTCGCTGCTGCGATATCGTCAGACGAATACTCCATCTAGAGGTTTGTATATTGGAACAGCCTCAGTGAATGACAAGAAAATGGAGATATGAACATCGGCTGGACGGGCATTAAGTACTTATACTATGTACGGTCCTTATGTAATGATTACTGGTAGGTGGCTTGGTGTACTGTGCTGTGCAATAGATATCAGTCAAATGCAGAAGATGCAAAATATGAAATATAAAAGTGTCAGGATAGGTAAGATAGGCGGCTTCTTAACTCACATGAAACTTCGCACCTGCTTCGAGTGAGAAAAAAAACAACGCTCGCATCCCAGGACCTACTACCGGACACATACTCGCATGCGCGAACGCAAGTGGAAGTGAAGTTGCGTGTTGTAGCTGTACATTTGGAGGCATACGATATTGGGGTCTAGCATTCCGAGGATTTCTTTGAGGCCTGTGAGGTTGGTTAGTGGATGTTTTTGGTTGGTCTTATTGGCGAGGGTACGTGAGGTTAGGGAGGAGCGAAGGGAATAGAGGAGGAGGTGCAGGAGGGGGCATACGAGACGATACCTAAATACTGCCGAGCTTGGGGAGAGGTGTGTGGACTAAAAGATGAACCTGCGTGGGTGGCATATGTCAGTACTAGCGTGTTGATCACATCAGTAAATTGATGAGTCCTTGATGTTGTAGCCGTGAGAACTGTAGAAGGATAAAAAATTTCTCCTGCTACATATTATCTTGTATATTGTAAGAAATTTGCGTTGTAAATGCATAGCCATCAACGCCCACAAATCTAGAGTCAGATGACCGGTTCATGACAATGTTAGCGCCTTCCTCCATTGCAACCAATGATGGGTGGTAGCACACTTCTCTCAATAATTCTGAACATTGTCGCTTTTCCTTACTAATCTTTCGAATTATAACGTCATTCAAGTCATTCTCGTGACAAGTTCCTTTGGCACTTGTCAACAAACGTAGAATATTGTGTGATTTTATAACAAAGTCGTGACGCGTGACCATAAAGACTATCAAGGAATGATAGCGCACTCCTTTCAACCCAGTTGAGGATTCTCGTTTTTCGTCGTTTATGCATTGAATTCCAACGTCATTCAAACCCTTCCCGTGGGAGGAGCCTTTGGCACTCGTGAAATTTTTTTGAATAGCATTAGAGTTCGCAACAAAGTCATGACACGCCGCCATCGCGGCAAGTAAGGGACAGTCGTGCACTCCTCTCAACTGCGTTCATTGTTCTTGTCCTCCATAATTTTGGTTTAAGCTTACAATGATATTCATGACCTTCTCACGCGGTGTACATTTGGGACTTGAGAAAAAGTCTAGGAATGTATTAGAGTTGGTAACGAAGTCATGACATACCGCCATCGCAGCAGGCTCAGAACGATAGTGTATCCTCAACCATGTTGAGGGTTATTGTCTTCCTTAATCACGCAATTATTTTTTTGAATTCGTTTCTATAGGAAGAGGGGGCACGTTAGTTTGCTCGATGGACGTGATAGACTCGTAAGCCAGGCCATCACGTGACATGTGATTAGAACTCAGTTTGAACTTTAATCTTCGCGAATCTGAATATGTCGCGTTCACGCAGATATGGTGAGGGCCGATCTTCACTGGACCTCAACCTCTCTTCTCCTTCTCAGCCAACCTCCATCCACAGTCCCCATATCTTACCCCTTCCACTCATTCCGTCAACCACTAGACTCATCCTCGATCCTCGCCATTTTTGCTTCGTCCCATCATTTTGTTCGTGTAAGTCCATAACTTGTGCCCCACACATTTGCATCATGCTTATTCTGAGTCAGTGCCGTCGGAACTACACGCATCTTCTCACCCACACATTGTCATTTATCCTCACCGCGACCTGTATGTCTCGCATAACTGACATAGACTAGGAATCATAATGAGAATATGGTCGTGGCGCGGGTGAGTTGATTATACTCGTTCTATGTTTTCTACTTACCAGGGTCTCTTTTAGCTTGGTTCTTCTTCGATGGTGCACGCCGGCGATGGCGCCGATGTTACCGACTGGGCGCAGGACCTCAGCGCAGCCACTAGTAGAGGTGGAAACGGGAGGGAGATGCGGCAGGTAGTATGGCGGACAGGATAAGGATTAAAGATACCTGTCAATAATTCATTCGTTGATAGCGTTAGGTCTGTATTGATACTGTCCTCGGCCAAATGCAGTGAGCATATATTTAACCAAGCGGAACGAAAATATCAATACACCAGAAATTCCTCTCAACCTCAATCTCTGCGTCTCGAAAATATCATAAACACGAGTGATGAGATACGAAACTGCGGGGGATATGTGCGAAGACAAAGCTGGAAGTGCCAAATCAGCGATCGTTGGTCATGTATCATGATGGGCGGCGCATAGGGGGGATGCACAGCAGATGAAAAGGATGAAATGAGCCCATAGCGGGATAGATCTCGACTGCTTGACAGTGATTTGTGCACCTGACGTGGTTGTACTGGTGACAGGAGCAGGAGGCGTTGCGGATGTCGAGGCGACCGCATGTGGTTGAGTTTGGGATGTCTGGCCCTGGCCGTACAGCTGCTTTTTCTGCTGATATCCCCCCTTCGACTTGGATTCTGGCCGCCGAGCGACAAATAGTGCCTACGCAGCAATCATCGAATCTTTGATGATCAGAAATGCACCTGAAGAGACTTACTTGCTTGTCCCGCATTCCAACGATACTCTACAATTTGTGTACTGGGCACTGTGTAAGATGTGAGCGATCTAATCACCTTGAATGCGGATTGGAAGTTGGGTTGCCGGGCGTAAACTCTTGTGTATAATAGGCCGGCCAAACGACGTGCGCCTGGAACATTGCGAAAGGCGCGAAGACCCCAGAAACCGGCTGGACACTATTGACCATGTGATAGACTCGATCACCGACGAAGTCTGCAGTGAGCAGACAATCAACATTTGAGAGAGTAAAATTATACCTTCGATCTTGTGCTTGTTCGCCATCTGCGAAAACAAGCGGGAAGTTGTGTGTGCCACGTTCTTGGAGGTCTGAGATAGTGGCTTCGAACGTACACCACCAGATCTGCATGAATATATCATCAGCTGAAGGCAGAATTCTTGCGTAAACGGTCTTACATTCTCGACAACTGCATTAGTTATGACAAGTCAGTATGGCCCCATGATCTGGTACTTGAGCACGAAAAGCTCAAACGCACCAGTATTGGTCCCAAATATCCGAGTAATGTTAGGCGAACAGGTGTTCATAGGAACTTGGGGGCTCTATCCGCATACAGTGAGTATTTTCCAAAAGTTCGACGACTGAGGATTACCTTCAAAAGAATACAAGAATTTTATCCATTCGCCCTCCTTTGGTACGTCTTTCTCATCATAAGCATGATATAACCCCTTTGATACCAAGCTTCTTCTGCATCCGCTCAAAATTTTCGTCACATACAATTTGCTAGGCATGACGTCAGTCTCTTGCATTACATGCTCGTCTTCTTCGATCTCCTCTTGCTCAACACGTAGCGGACACGGGAGCGGGAATAAATTACACCCAAGCCCTTCGATGGCGAGGCATGCGGATGCCCCAGTCTGAGGAGATTGATTTGTCAAGGTAATCTAGCCAGAAAAAGCGGAGGGTGCCATCTAGTTCAAGAGCGTCAACAAAGGATTTGAAAGTTGAGAAGAAAAACCCAGAACTTAAGGTCTCATCGGAAGTGACAGCAAGGGAGTCGTAGACAGATAGCCAAGTCGGCACTGAAGGCAGCTCTGTTTTGGTTGGTGCCGAGGTAACATTGACCGAACCAGTTCTTGACCTCGGGAGTCACGAAAGTATTTCCTCGATTTTACTCAGAGCAAACTTGACGGCATCAAAATAGTAGTTTTAAGGGTCGGATGGTGACGGATCAACTCGTCGGTGGCAGGCCCCATTACCATAGCGTTTCCCTTTTCACGAAGGACCTCGATATGGCTCTCAGAAGTGAAGATCGAGATGATGCCAGGTGTGACGCTTGGGTGACTTGTAAGCAGATCGTAATCGAGACAGAGTCCTCCGATTGCATTGGGAAGCTTGGATGAGCTGAAGGAAGAGGTGAGTTGGTGCGGGGAGATGGTACTCAATTCAATGACTGGTTCCAAACCTGCCTCGATCAGCTTGTAGAATACTTGAGGCAAGCTTGCTTCTTGAACCGTTGCAAGAGATGTCGGCTCATTGTGGATGAACGTCGCCATTATGCTCATGGCTTTCATCATCACCAGTCAATCAAAGATCTTGCATGAAACATAAAATGCTCACCAGCGAGCAAAAGATTGGGACCAGACAAGCCACAATGATCCGTAATATTAACTGAATCTGGCGAGGTGGAATAAACCAGGCCACGCAGCCCTTCAGATGCGTCAACTGCATCATACGTTGTATGGAGCCATCCAGCAGTCTATCGCATGCTGAGGCCGCATCAGCTGCTCAGGGACAAGGCTGAAAAAATATGTGAGATTACACCTGAAATGGTAATAAACGACACACGTATATCATGTCCAACAGAGTCAACGAATGTGACATAGGCAGGAATAGAAGCTAGAATTAGGAGAGAATCAGTAAAGCATTTATCCGACCATCAAGATGAAGAGGGCGCGGGAATGTAAGGCAATCAGAGACACCTTCACGTACGCCATTTCATTCTGTCAATAGTCAGAGATATGCCCCAGGAATGGAACTTCCCAAGAAGAAAAAAATGATGATACATGCCACTGAGGACGTCTTGTAAGATCTCGGAACGCCAGGCTGTCCACACCATGCTTTTTATTCGAAGGGAGAAAAGACGTTTTACGCCATGGGCCTAGGTGAACAACAGGGTATGTAAAACCAGCGAGTGGACTCGAGCCAAGAATGATACATGGAAGTAGCCCATGTTCACCACCAATGCGAACGCGCTTAACTTCAGAACTGTGAAAAAAACCTCAGTAATGACGCAATGATGAATCAGTGCAAGCAAATCACCCACAGGTTGACACATGTTTAAAGATATTGAATGCGTGTAGTGCAGGCTGTGGTTACCGCAGTTCGTAGCTTGAACTTGTTGCAAAGCAAGCCCGATAGGAAGCTGAAGTGAAACACCAAACATAAGTTATGGTAATTTACTTACTTTCATGGGTACAGCAAGAGGTGAGACCCATCCTAGCATCTCGCGACGCTCGTGTGTCCGCCTTTCTCATCCAATTTTATCAACAGGCCGAATTCAGGCTGTGGCAGAGAGCGGCTTCAACTGGTAAATAGTCGTGATTTGACCCTGTACATTCTACCCTCAGCACACTCCAGTCACCAGCCAGAATTTCCAGGGAACAGATTTGTCCGTTGTCGCTACCTAACTTTGAGAAGGCCTCTCTGGCAGCTTTCTTGCCTTGTGTTTGTCACCTTAGCCACACCTAAGCCTGAAAGTCAGCGGACCAACACTTGCAGAGGGATGATGCCTTCAATCACAAATGGTGGAAATATTAATGTAGAGAGACTGAGCAAAGATCATCGATCAACCCTGGAGTCATCGATAAGGCGGGTAGAGCCAAATAAATACAAATAAATGAAACCTTAGTACTTCAAGTTGCAGTAAATCTCGACGTATTGTTAATCGAAAGATCATATTGCGTAGTAGCATTAATTTAGTATATGCATGTATTAAGCTATAAATCAAAAAGACAACATGTAGTCGTCTTCCTCGCCCTCGTCCTCATCCTCGCCCACGTCCTTACCGACCTCCTCGTCATCTAGGTCATTTTCGACGCTCAAATCTTCATCATCATCATCGCACTCCAGCTCTTCATCTTCTTCGCCACCATTGTCTTCATCCCCTTCTTCATCTTCACGCATGCCGTGACAATATCGAATATCGCTCCTCCACTCCCCATTACCATCAGTCTCAATTTCTTCCGATCCTGGGCTATCCGTGGGGTCCACGTTGGCGCAGTCTCTTGTCAGTTCGCGCAGGACAGTAGGATGTCCAATCCCGTAGTGTGTATAACGCATAAACATATCCCGATCGACGAATCTAAGTTAACAGTTGGAATAAGGACAACAAGGATGAATTGTATCCACTTACATGCCAACATAATAAGCTTCCCAGTCGTCCAATTCACCGGATTGTCGTGCAAATGATTTTCCGTGGCGAAGAGAGGTGGTTCCGCGATGAGAAACGAAAGCGGGAATCAGATGCGCGCTCCGGATGACCTGACCAGGATCGAGAAAGCCAAATGCATCGCGGTCAGAATCTTCAACAAACGCGACCTTTGGAAGTCGAGCATAGCTCATTCCTGATTGGTGGTCAGCCAAAGGCGCCATCCATCTAACATAAAGAACCTCAATTTGCTGCTTTTTTCTTGGGCCTTCAATATTAAGCCATACATCCATGTGGTAAATGCCCAAAACACGGGCATACCAGTATGGATGTCGGGGCCTTGTTTCCCCAGATAGGACCATGATGTCGGGGTGCGTCCGAGGGTTTATTGTGTCATATTCTCGCCGAAGGTCGTACGTCATGTAACGAACCTGTTAAATGGAAGCATTATACTTATACACTAGCAAAGCTGATGGCGTGCATAACATACTTGCATTGTTTGAACGGTGTAGAGTCTGTTGTTAGAGATGATGACTGAATTGCGTTCAGCGTCTGTGAAAACATGGTCGCAATAGCCGACATCTAAGTTGCGAAGACGATACAGTATGTGGTCCTTGAGTTTGGGAATGAACGCCTGGATAATATGTCAATAAAGTGAACATCAGGATAGTGCCACTTACTGTTACAGCTGGATCGTTATCATGATTTCGAAGAAAACTGAATAAATCCAAAGGATTGTTGCGGCTAAGTGTTGGTATATAGTGGTGATCCTTCAATCCTGCAGGCAAGTCGAGCGGCTGTTCCGCAGTGTGCAAATTGTGTCCTGCGACTCGCCGAAGGACTCGCCGCCGACGCTCATGTTTAGCAAGTTGAGCTGGGGTGTCGAGTTTACTGGTTAATGGATAGAATGCCTTGAGTGTTCTGTGCGCCAGCTCTCCCTGGCCAGAAATCAAACTGAGTTGTGAACATAAAGTAAAGACTCACGTACAATTTGTGATGTAAAGGAGTCTGTGGTCCCAAAGAGTCGGATTGAGTGTAGATAGTCCCCCATGGCGTGAAATTTGTAAGTATTCATGTTAAATTTCTTACCCTTTCGACTACCACTCCCATCATTCGCGTTGTTGACACCCGAGCGTTCACGAGCAGCTTTGCGCTCACGAGCGGCCTTTTCTTTCGGTAACTCTACCGTGGTGAAGGCGGCACATGTGAAATCTCGAAACTTCCGCAGTTGACGGGACAACCTCTTAAATGTCTCGTCTAAAAATGTCAGGGTAGTCTCGGAATGCAGTCTTAGTTTGGCAAGGGCATGCCACTGGGCAAACCTATAGAGAAGAGTTTGTATGATTCCGTCATGGTCGCATGGGAAAAGGCCTTCGAAGACCGGCATCGCACACTCAGAAAGATGTAAATGACGCATGTCGACAATTGAATCAGTAAAACACACCTGCAAAATATCTTCGAAGTCTCGTGCTGCGAGCCTTTTCATTTCGGAAGTGTTGTTCGCAAATTTGCGAATAACCCCATGGCCATACGAAGGGACATCACGAAATCTAAGTTTAACACTATCACTTTGAGTAAAGAGAAGAACGGTGTAGGACGAACCTGCTATCAAGAGTTGCAACCAGGCGGTCACCGCTGGGGAGGGCATAAAGTAGACGGATGAGGTGTATGAATAGTGCCTTCCATGTACCTAGTTCACATTCATGCATGAAATCTACAACAAGCATGCGAAACGCGTCGAATCCAAGGGGTCCTAACTTTTCTGCAAAAGCGTTCTGGTTGAAAGTCAGGTACTAATCCTGAAAAGATTCCGAAGACACTCACCACGGTCGGCACCCAGGATCCTTCGCCAAGAATCGACTGCACCTTTAGGCCATCGACGGTATTTCCCTCGCTATAGATGAAGCCGCGGGCCTTGGTTATATTCTCCAGACAGTAAGCTCTAAGATTAGCTGCGCGATCTTGGATATCTCTAAACAGACCCAGGAGATCAAATGAAGATTTTGGCAGGAGACACCGTGGACAGGGGCAAGAGCCCATGTCTTTGATCGTAGCTATTAGAACCCTGCAGCAAAGGTTGGTACATCAATGAAAAATAAGAAAAATAATGTACTTTTCTGGATAATCGGCGGAGTACGTAAAAATACGTGGAAATACCCTTCTGAATACTCCGTCTGGGCACCGGAGCACGATTCCATGGCGATAGGCATGAACAAATTCCGCGTCCAAGAGATGTTTCCAGCACGCATGAAATAAGTCGCGGCGACAATACGCGTGAAGCGCTGCCATACCACTCTTGGATATCCGATGTAAACCGCTGAAGACGTCTTTGATATTATCCGGAAGCTAAAAACCCGACATGAGAGAGAAGAACAGCACAGGAAGCAATTCTCCTACAGAAGGTAAAAAACCGACAAGATGACATGCGCCAGATTTGGGTGCTGAACGCGCGTACTTCGTTAAATTTCCGAAGTATAAGTAGAGGGGCCAGGCTTTGGCCGTTCCGAAAGTTGCAAGATGTGTTGCGTCGGAAAAGAACATGAGTCCGGCAATAATACGGTCAAGCGAACAGCCAGGCTCTCTTGGCTGCCTCTGAAGGTCGTCCTGAGCTTGTAACCAGGAGTCAGAAGTGTAGAGTTCATCAAACACTCGCTCTTGATGGTCGTCTAGGGGGTCCTTCCAGATGCGCTGGAAAGGAAACAGATGGTATGCGCCGGCTTGAGCACCAACGAACGCGGAACGAATCACTGCCACCAGCGGGCGATAATGAAATCCCGGGATTCTAAATGATGTAAATGAATCCTCTTTCGACCTTGTAGGTATCTCAAGGGTGATATCCGTCTCTGACCAGTCGTCCGGAAAAGTGACAGTACCCTTCCCATCGTGGTTGTCTAACGCGCGCAAAGTCTTCCGTACCGAAAACCCATCTAGTTCCTTGAGATTAAAGTCCTCCGCCTGGATAACATCTTTGACAAGCCGCATTACTTCTGCTTCCGACTTCTGATGGCTTCCAGAGTTCATCCACGTCATAAGATGGTAGATGGTCATATTAGAGAAGGGAAAGGGTGGTGCAGAGACCCCATTGGCTGGATCATGTACCAGAGTATCAGTAGTCATTGGACAAGATATAGCCAGTAGCGAAGGTGGGATGAATTTATCGGGTTCAAACGACGGGCGCCTGGGATATTTTCGACACAGTCCAACCGCAGTGAACGCTGTCTGAAGAGAATCGCGCAGCGTCAAAAGAACTCTTCGAATTCTGGACTGCGGTGGATTCCCGATATCGGGGAGAGTAGACGAACCATTCCCAGGGGAATCAGAAGGATTGACGTCTTCGTCGGCAGGTAGAAAATCGTCGAAAGATCTCGGGACTAGCCTAAGTGCGCGCCGCGAGTGATACTGGCCTGAGTCTACTACTAATTTATAAGATAGAGACATAACAAAAGGTTACGATAGTACACACCTGAAGCATCGTATTGTTCAGTAACGCCCTCCATGGCAACGTCCGAGTCCTGGAATGCAGAGGCCGAGGCACTCATGCGAGCGGTGCTGTCAATGGCTTGGTTGACAGGCTCAGGTAGTGGGCATCCTGTGGATTCGCAATGGGCGATACGTTTCAAGGAACGAATCTTCGTAGATCGGATCGGTGCAAGCTAAGGATTGGAAGATATACGAATCAACTCACAGGCTAGTATCAGTAAAGTAGTGACCTACACAAGTGATGCCGCTGCTACCTGCAGTAAGCTGTGAGCGCAGATTTTGCGATACCGACTCCCTTGCCCGGTCCCGCCTCTTTTCTGCGGCTAACCTGCTTTCCTTCTGGTAATATTTGCACATAGTGCGATGCCTGTCAAGTCCGCGAAAGTCCGTGTCTCTTTCCCATAAGCAGCGCAACGCACCGCAGGACACCATTAGAAGGACGAAGATGATGAATGGGATTCCAGACGGTCGAGCTAGGTGCATTTCGCTATAACGGTTGCCGCATGAATGATAAGAAAGACCAAGCACTGCTAAGCGTTCGTAGTATGACCTTACAGTAGTATACGGTATACCCAATGCCCATTATCCTCATTTAGGCATCTTGCCATATTTGTTCGATACTAGCGCAGACAAATTTGAAGGCTTCAAGCGAAAAGGAATGACAAGCCCAAGGAGTCGTCGATTCATCATACACCGTATACAATCCAGTACATAGCACTACACTTGAAGTGGTATTGTGAAAAAGGCTAGCTATGGAGAGAATTGTGAAAGAACTTTGTTGCTAAATATTAAGATAAAATGAAACCAATCAACGAATCAGAAGAAGCAGTGGCAGACAGGAAGGTTCAACACTCCAGGCAGTCTGACCATGAAGACTTGTACCCCGGCATTACATATCTTGCCTTCTCAACTCTCTGTGCCCATAGGTCTTCCTCCCGCTTCAGAAGCCTCAATAATTGGGTGTACTGGCGAACGCGCTTCTGCGCCGCAGCATAACTTGCGAATACAGTGTCAACGCTGAGTTGGGTGAATAACCTATCTTCATCATCCTCCTCCAAGTCGATTCCATCGAGCGCCATCTACGTCAAATCACTCAGTGCTTGCGAATAAGCGAAACCTAAAGCGACTCTGTACCAAATACGATTGTAATTCTTGTTTGCGCTCAGCAGCTTGTACGCTCGCACAATTGTTGGGTGGCCTTTCATTGTGAAAGCCTGACAGACCTTGGGGAGGTGACGATGGAACTGTCGATAAAGACATTATGGCAGAGTGGGTTTAACAATGGTTCGGCTTACTAACGAGTTGGACTGAAATATTAAATTGGGGATGATTTGGTCGGAGTAGTGCGGTAATTCAAATTGTCACTACTCTCCTCTCTAGCCATAAGTTATGGTGTGTTCCAGTGTGTTCTCTTTATTAGAAGGCTAGTCCCGAATGTATCGTGAGCAGCGGCAATGTCATATTATAGTAGTGGAAAATAGTATGACTCATAGTTCACGGGATGAGTCGGATATATAAGGCAAGAGTTCCTAATCAGGACGTGGGAGCATAATAAATTCGATTTAAATAACTTACCCCTTCAAAGAGTACTCAACAAGAAATATGACTTCCGACTTCGACTCCCATAGTATGGACTCCCGTCCATCTGATTTCAACGACGGAGCTGAAGAAATCTTGATGAACACTAGCTTCGAGATTGGGGCTCCAGGACAGAACGAAGGAGACGATCGGTCAGGGTGTACTACTCCGGAAAGCCACAAGGACTCCTGCCACGGATATGGCGCGTTTGGGCAAGGCGCCCCCGTATATTCCTGCGGCTGCTATATATATAGTAAGATAATAAGGGACAAATACCCCGAACCCTCACCTCCAGACCTAGAGCAGGTGTGTCTAACGTGCAGATCATGCGAGGCTATTCTGATGGGTGTAATTGCAGACATCAGATTCGAGCAATGACAACCCCGGAAATATCAATGTGTTAAGTCCAAAACGAAAGATACGTGATGAGGATGATGTGAGCGTGCCGTTTCGTCGATCATTTGAATGATTCACTCACCGCTGCATGCAGACTCTGCGTAGCGTCTTCCAGGACATTACCAATGTACAGGTAGCATCAGTCCCTGCCATCGAACTTCCGCCATTGAAGCGCAGGAAGTTTGGAAAGCAATCCGAATTGTTTGAAGGGGGGTTAGTTCGATTCCTAGCTAAGGTCGTACAGGAGATTGCGATCGCGCGAGAGGCTCTGGGCAAGATCAACGAAGATCTTGGTCGGCAAAGCATAATTCTCCAAGCGATCTATGAAGTCATTCAAAGCGATGAGACCTGACTGAAGTTCTTCGTACTTAATAGTAGTAGTTGCGCGGGTACCACAATTTGATGTGTTGTGCGATAACTCGAGAGTAAATAGCACAACAGGTTGATAGATGCTAACAGTTGAAGCATAATTTCCGTGACTCTCGCTGGGCAATGCTGATGAAAAAGAGTACATACTAGTGAACATGGTAGTAGCGTCCCATATTGCCACGTAGTTACTTCGGTGGCCTGAGTTCCGTTTAAATTGACATCTCCGTCCGTTGCATACATGATGTCAGTTGCGAGATGAGGGGATCAGAAATAGGGACATACTTAGTCCAATAGGAAGAGGTGCTCCCAGTGCTCCACGACGCACCGTACTGAAAGTACGAGACACCTGAATATCTCATCCAGGTGCAATAGGGAACCAGGATGTCTAGCAGAAGTGCTTTGGGGCGAAGGCTTTCGCGTTTGATGCTGTCCTGAGTATTCGTAGCTGAACACGCGGATCATCTAGGTATGCAGTCTAGTTCGTTGATGGTGGGTGAAGCTTAGCGCCAGCACCATGCAGGCAGTCGGGCTCGTAATCACCAACGACTTCATGATAGCGCTACTAGAGGAGACATCGACTGCGATATCGAGTCGATGGGCAGTTCAGTGCGCGATCGCTCGATTACTGTGTTCCGGAGCGATCTACGACAATGTGACCGTCAACAGCTTTCTGAGCGTTGGTATATGAAAGATTCGCAGAAGTTCTAACATCAAATAAATGCACTGATAGATAACACTCACGATGACTCACCTGATAACCAACCAGTCGTCGAAAATTTTGCCCTTGGCCATGGCAAAGACAAATGAGAATGCTAGACGTTCAACAACAGGATTGAGACTACATGTCTCTTCGCTCACGGTTGAAGGAAGTATGGGTACAGCGTGCTGTGCGACATAGATTCCTCTTTTGAGCAACGTGGTCAAGAACAGCGTTGAGCTTGACAAAATAACTTCGAACTCTGAGGCTGCACTCGTGGTTGGGGTTGAACAGGCAAGCTAAGGCCCGACCCATAACATCGACACATGCGTCTCGTGTCCATTTGCGGATCTCATCTTGTCCCAACGTGATGATACTTTGACATCTGTAATCCGAGGAACAGATGATATCGGTGAGTTTTGCGCAAGTCGAGTAGCTCCGACTTGATCCGGCCATATCATATGGATTGTTCGGTCGTGACCTATATTCAATGAATTGTCACCGAGTAGGAGGGAAAGACGGCAGAAGCGAACATACGACAGTCATTCGTTCACCATCTGAGCCGAAAACGACCCTTATCACGCCAGCATCACTATCACTCTTGATCCGCGTAGAATAGATACAAAGCTCGACCTGCCATCCAGTGTCCAATCACCACGCGATGTCCATATATGCCATCCTCACCATCCTTGGACCTCGTGGCGGCTGAGGCACCGGATGCAGGTTTGGGGCAAATGTAGTTGCAGCGGGATTATTTTCTTGGGAAGATAGTGTTACAGGCGGTGATAGAGAGGGGGAGAAACGCTTGGTTGAAAACCGAGGTAGAGATGCGCAGGGAGACAGACGTGGGGCAGGGACTTATGTAGATACTTGACATGGAAGTTTGAGCAGACGTTGACATAGGAGATGACTAAGAATTAGTGTATGTAAATCCAAGCGTTCATCATCGATACTGTGTAATACTTGCCTGTGCCTCTGACATGTTCGATGAGGTGGCGTGAGATTTCGATTTTTGGACACTGGGCGTTGCAGACAGAAGCAAACGAGCCAAGAAATTGTATCATAAATCCACCAGAAAAAAATGGAATAACGATCAGGAAAAACAAAAAGGTAACATCCTCATTGCAATTGTCCGCATAAGTGAGATGCTTGACATCTTGTTGGATATAACCGCTGCCTCCAAGGATTCTTCAATGCAAACCATTAACAGTGTTTGAATAGGTGGGATAGCACCTCGCACCTCATCATGCAAACTGAAATAATCGCCTCTCTCCAAGTCCGTCGGCAGTTTGCATTCCTCCTCGAAGTAGTAACTCCTGCTATCGAAATTTTTATCGCGAGATCCATTTCGTAGACACATCTTCTCCAGTAGTACTGCCTTCGGTGGAGCGTACAGCCTCAAGTGGCGCTACTGGCATTTCGTGAGCCAACGATACAGTTGCGAAGAGGACCAGCCAGAGGGAGTTGATGTGAGCGGAACGCGGTCTGGTCACTGGGTTCTTGCTTTCATCCTGAATTTCTGCTTAGTGTTGATTTGCCTAACCCAGAATGCATGGGCAACTACGAAATCATCTAAAATCTTGTATCAGTTTTTTCTAATGTTTAAATCAAACTCACCTTGTCATTTATTGAGGTTGAGCCATGGCGAAGACTGATCAGCATTCTGGACGAAGGAGTGTACAAATACTTACATCACAGCAACCGGACCGAGCCTCCTTTATCCCACGCCACTTTGTTTGCTGCCCCTTTCCTGGTTTCGAGTAATGTCTATGCCTTTTCGGTTCAACGATTGTGTAGCACTGTGGCTGGTGCCGCTGAGCGCTGTAGGACAACACGTCGGAGTTTGGTTCAAGTTCGTATCGTCGATACAAAATCGCCAGCCCGTGACTTTAGGTTTCGAACTCCGCCAGGACGGTTAGCCCCCAGCCTGGCGCGCTACCTTCTGTTTCTGCAGCAAGGACTCTATTAACTCAACGACCGGTTGTATTTGTTGTACCGGAAAAGAAGCGTTAGAGTTCCGAAACAGTTAAAATCAGGGCGCATGTTTTGTCAGGGAACCGGACAGGCCCCCCCGGGCAGCGCGGATGGGCATATCTCAATGATTTGACACAACAATCAATCTATGGGACTTGCAATGAAGTTGGCTCAGAGTGTAAGTTATCGAGATTTGTTTCTTATAGTACATATATTGACGCCTTTACCTAGACGTAACCAGGTTGTAGTGCAAGTTAAGCCCACTCACCTTGATCTACTACTGTCAAATCGTATTAATTGCGCCCACCGGCAGCTAGTAGTAGTACCACCGCAGGAGCTTCAAAAACATCACACACTCTTCTGGGGGCTCTTCGTCACAGATGGGCGGTAGGTGCATGATTTCGTCTTTGTTTTCTCAGATCAGGCGTTACGTTTTGTCTGCCATTCGTACACTGTGAACTGCCTAGTGACTCAGATTCCGCGGTGGATGAAGATGGAAGTATCTTACAAGCTGTAGGTCCCATCTTCTTATCTTTCGTGTATGTTTGCCTCAACGATATCTACCTCAGTTCCGGCATGGTGTCAATTACTGATGACAATCAGACTACGACGTACTACTAGGTGCGAGAGTGTTCATAATTGGATCGAACCGATTAATGTTGCCATTCTAGCATTGTTGTATGTGTTTGGTCCTGGCACGAGTCCAGACTTTGTAATGTTACGGGCGGGCTTGGTGCGATTGTCGCCTAGGTTTAAATACTTTGGAACGGAATTTAGATTCCTCTGGTACCTCCTACGTCTGCACTACCCGCAACGGTCTTCGCGGCGATAGTTGTCGTCGAAGATGCCCAAAGGTACGTTTTTTTCCCGATGATCGAAATCATGCTAGTATTCACTGACAATATATTATAGTACGTGACAACAGCTTCAGATTTGTCGACGTTGCTTTCGATCCCGCAACAAGATGTATGCATCAGGACGACCGTAGTCGCCGGCAACAGTACAGCCGGAATATTGCTGTGACAGGAGATCTCCTGGCTCAGCCTGTGCTCCACAACGAGAAGCCTGATGAGTTCCGCTTCTACGTAACTCGACAGGAAACTCCTCAGCAAGATGTGCCATTCTGCCCCATACCAGTGCCATTCAACCCACTACCACCACCACTTGTACTCCAACCACGTCCTTCCTTACCATCCTTACCGCCGTCCCTTCCGCTGTTCCCACCACCATCCTCTCCGCTGTTCCTACCACCATCCCCTCCACTGTTCCTACCACCATCCCCTATGCTGTTCCCACCACCATCCCCTACGCTGTTCCCGCTACCATCCCCTCCGCTGTTTCCGCCATCATTCCCGCTGCCATCCTCACCGCCATCCCCAGCACTTTCACACCAGCCAGAGTCAGTCGGAACCGTAACACATCGTGAGGAATTAGCCCGCATAGTGGCACAACTTAGTCAGCTCGAAGGCCTTGGGCCCAGCGTTCTAACCCAACTTTCGAACTTGGAGTGGGACTTGACGCATTCCGAAATGTGGAGTAGTTGTGTAGAACTGTCGGAATTAGAAAAAAGCTAGGTTCGTTTGTGTACTTGCCGAAAGTTAGGGGTTTCGGTGAATTAGGCATTCTTACCTTATGCGTTTAACTTGACATTTGACGACGCCTTCTATTACTTCAACAGGCCGAATTCATGCTGTGGCGGCGAGCGAGTGGCCCTTCAACTGGTAGTAAGAACCCTGTACATTTGCAAGAAAGCCATGCAGGTGAATAATATGTACTTCCCACGACTTTTGACACATGCGAAGAAAGTCTTCTCCTATCAGCATGCATGAGTAGAGTGCGAGAAGGGATGTATATCACTGTCGTCGGGACACTTCCTCATTTGGGAAAGATGCCATATTGGGAAAGATTACAACTCAATACAAGGATTTAGCGAAGCTTTCAAACTCCTATAACTAGCATACATCCGAATCATGCTTGCTTCAACTCTTTTACTTCGCCGACTCTTCAGCGCACTCATGAGATTTTGACTTGGTCATCCAGAGTACAATACCGTGCCACAACCTGAGACTCTCGTCTGTGAGTAAATGGGATTCTCATCAATGTCTGGAATTTAAATCAAATATATCTGTACCACAGAACATTGCTTTTGGCCGTAACGAATTACTCCGTTTTTAGCCTCCCTCAGGCCTCGTTATTCCTTGTGTGTCTGTGTCTGAAGACCGTCCGCTTGAGCGGTAAACATCGGAATCCTGAGCTGTTCACTTCCTAGCAGAACAGTCGTCATTAGTACTTGAGCATCCATGCCCATTAGATAAGCATGCCACTGGATGTATTATATCAGTTCTATTTATAGTTTAAAATCTGGCACACTTTAGCCATCATGTCGCCTGCTATAGTCGAATACACTTTATCTACTTTATCGAAGAGCACCGCTGTCAATCGCGACTACACATACGACGCGAACAGCCTTATGAAATCCAAAACCAAAACCCACGAGATCCTGGCAGCTGAAGACGCCTTTGCAGTTGGATCTTCCATCCATAACTCTCCACCTAGTGCACAAAAGCGCAAACGTCTTAGTACGCTTTTTCCACCAGATCGTCTACATCATCTATTGGATAGTTTCAACTGGTTTTCACGGGACAATCCTGAGCTTTCGCCAGCAGGTAAGCATCCAACGCAATACACATTGTGTGACTTCTAATTCTCATCCTGAAGCTGTCCGTGTGGGTCAAGAGGTCCTTCGCTTCATCGCAAAGTCAGACCGCCAACACGAGTGTGAGGTAAGCCCCTATCATCAAATCGATGGGCCTGCACCTACAACAGCGATACTGACTGCATTGTCACTTGCAGGAGTTTTCTGGGGTCTGGCGTGAGGAATTTGAAACATTAGTGCAGTTTATCGAAGACAACCATAATTTTGGCCTGAAGCCAAGGTGAGTCTTTAACGTATGTCGTTCTGTCCGTTAATTCTCATCGCAATGCTACAGATTAACGTACATCGATTCAGACAGCACCCTGATAGTCGAAATGCCGTCTGCGGTCCATGAAGCCCCGCTCACTGCCTTGCACTCCGCGTTTACGTGCTTCCTCGAAAATTTGCCCTTCGATTCCGCTTCAATCAATGCAAATGTATTGAGCAATATCGAGGCCTCCAACTCCCTCGTCCCGGACTTGAGGGTTTCATTGCAGAATATGCGAGATGTGGCGGCGGAGGTTTTAGTTCCCATCATTGGGGAGACTGCATTTTCCCAACACACTGGTGCCCTGATGGACAAGTTCCAAGAGGCGCTTGACGCTGATCCATCCATAATAATGGCAATCATGGCTGTGGTGACCGAGAGCAAACGCTATTCTTCACCAGCGAAAGGGTCGCCCTCGCGGATGGCACTTATGCGTGATGGGTCGATTCGCTCGGCCAAGGATTTCATTACTGGGTCAAATGTACTCCCGACCCTCGACGCACCAGTGATTGTTGAAGGCCACACGTGGTGTTCGGTGGAGTCGGTAACGTTCAAGGTCTGGGTGAGGGGAGATGAAGTTATAGACCTTGAGACACATGATCCAGCCTTCGTGGCGGAGGGGGTAAGTCAATATTGTTTCAGTATTCGCAATTAGTAAGTGATGAGTTTTTCCTAGACTCTCTATCCTGTAGACAATATGGACTCAGTCGTGGATATGATTCAGAAGGGAGTGGATGCGCTGAGGGGACAGATCATCTCGATGTCCCTAGCCATCGATCCCGACGTCGATGTTGTTGCCCTACAAGATCCCGCCATCAAGTTTCGCATCAGGAAGGGTGACATCATCACAAAGATCGCGGGCGCTATGCGTGAAACTGCATACCGCCGCTACTCGGCGTGGTACGAGAAGGCATCCAAAGCTTTTAAGCGGAAAGCCACTTTCGAGCAGCTCCCGCCCACGATAGGCCCACCAGCTACCAATACTCGTGCTAAGACGAAGGCGAAACGTCGCATGGGTGCTTCTCGTGGTGGTGTGCGACTTCCTCGCCGCAAGGGTACTTGACCCTAACATATTGTATCTCATATCAGAGTCGTATATACTCAGAATTTTCGGGGGTCATGATTTCTGCTCTCACATGTGTTTTGCCTCAGTCACTCGATTTTCCTGTGTACGGCTATTAGCTCCCAGTCGGTACGCTCCTATTCCATCAATTTACACATTCATGATCAACGACCGCTTAACCGTGGATCCCGTCAATGCCATCTTCGAGCATAAGTTCGGCAGCAAGTGTGCGATGATCACGCCTGACGAGGGTAGTTTGGAGGAGTTCAAGCTCAAGGAGATAATGAAGAGCCTGAACGGCACGGTGAGTGTTGCATCTCACAAGTTATCGTTGCCAACTTCTCAACCGATTGCGTAGATCCAACTTGCCCTCGCTCAACCTTATATCAAGTAGCCATGCCGAAATATCGGCTTGTTTGGTTTTTTATACTTTAAAGCTCTTCGGTTTCCTCCCGTAATATCCTCATTAGGATAATTGACCTTATTAGGATAATTGGCCTTACCTTGACCTTTAGCGCAAGCGCACACTATAAAACAGGGTTTCCTTACCTGCATTTTCTCTAACTCTCTCCACCACCGTCCTTCAGGACCTTCACCACTACCTTTCGCCATGTCTTCAGCAGAGCTTGACCATCGTAATGCGACACACGGACTCGCACTTCCAGACCTCTCTGGTGTAGTACCCACCTGCACCGAGGCGAGGGCGAAGCGTCGTATTGCTGCTCTAGAAGAGGAGTTACAGGTGATGAGGCAAGAAAGAGGAACAAAACAGAGGTTCGTCACCGATCTTGCTCACTACATGCCTCTTACTCATCGATCCTCACAGAAAGACCACCTACTACGTTTCTCAGGGCCGGGCGGTCCGCCGTATGGTCGCCCTTTATGCTAGCATTGAAGACTTGATTGCAGAGAATGATCGCAGATGCGAATTGGACCGGGAAGAGTCCACCACAGAGTAAGTCGTTTTATTTGGTTCTATAATACGTTTAATTTTATGATATAGCCAAAATCGCTTTCAGCGTGGTTACATTGCACTGGTACACGCTCTTCCGTGGATCCACGAAAAACTTTCAGAACTTGACGCCGATGACGCCGAGGATATGCTGAAGAAGGTGCGTGCTCTCAATTTCTGAACTTTTCGCGCTGCATACTGATAATATTTAGATCAAAAAAGGAGCGGACGCGGCCCGCGGCGACGATACTTCTACCCTCAAGGATTTGGTCGCCGCCTGGATTAATCAAAGTTTTCATCCGTCCAATCTACTTAAGTCCGATGATAAACAGTCGCGAGGCTTCGCACACGACGTTTGTGGCAAGTTACTCTGCCCTGCCGAGTGGGACTGGAGTAAGGACTAGCGAGTATCAATCCTTGTCGATTATCACATGATGCTGATCGGTTTGGGCAGTGTGAAGGTAGGTATTCGTGACAGAACATCAGATTACATCATATCGGAAAACTCTTGGCCGCTGTTTGTGTACGAGAACTACTCATTCAGCAGTGACAACCTCGAGAAAGGTCTTTTCATGTCGAAGATTCTGGTTCAGGTTAGTGGTTTTGGGTCGTAGTTGCGAATACTTATTAAATTTGTGACGGCGCTAGGCTTTTAAGGCCACTTTCACATCTCCTTCTTCCGCAAAAGAAGCTGATGGGGATGGGGATGGAGCCGACATCCTCGAGAACAACAGGCGTGCTCGGCGTGCGCTAAATCAAGTCAAAGTTAAAACATGCGTGGCCTCGATCATTAACATGAGGAAAGTTACTCCTCGTTCTATCGCTTATGTCGTCTGTCAAGTCAGTTAAGATGAACCCCTGTCAACATCTGGCTTACAATCTTTATGGCAGGTTCGATTTGCGCTATCCAGCATCTCATCTTGGCGCACCATCGACGGTGACTTCGACTACGAAACATTCTGGAACAATATCGTGGACTTTTTCGAGGATGTCCCTGGCCCTGTCGCATCACGTAGGGTGACCACACTTCTCGAATGGTGGACCAGGTATTGAATGTATATTTTCGTATGTTTCAGCTATCTAACCTAATTGTTTAGGAAAGTTTTCGGCAAAAACCATCGCGAGGAACTCACACCAGAGGTAGTGTCCAAAATGTCTGTTACAGCACTAGCAGAACAGAGAAAGGCATTGGAGGATGCTGCTTTTGATTCGGACTAGCTCGATCGTTGTTTTACCTTCCGTCATCGTATATACGCTTTAAAATATCACTGTTTCTTAATGCAATCATGATATCGCATCCACTATTTGTGATCAAGATTGAATATCATTTGATTCGCGGCTGTTATTAGTAGCGCTGGTGCATTAAGTATGTACTGTCCAACGTCCCATTTACCACTAAACTTATTTTCCCTTACAATCCGGCCAAGTTGTAGGGACGCGCTCTATATAACCAACTATATTCACGACTGCGACAACACATGTTCCTTTACCTGTGTGCGGCATGAACCGTGGAAATTTGTGCAAGCAAAATGCTCCTAGTAGAGGAAATCACTCACAGTCTCCGTCTGAAGAGTATCAGTTGAAATTTCACATATGAGAGGTGCACTATTGTAGGAGACGGAACGGCGGCAGATATAGGGATATCAGGATATATTTCAGTGGCCTGGTAACAATCCATCCTCCTCATTGAAATGTGCAACTCGTTCAAGATGCCACGTTATCTGAAACCACAAGCAGATTGGTACCTGAACGAAAGTCTAAACACACCTCGTCACCTCTTCGCAGCCCCAGCATCTTGTTATTCACTCTCTAAGGGGTACATCATTCTGCCAGACGAAATTCGTTGTATCCAGCGCACAAATGGGACGGAGGAATAATTTCTGTTGCCATTTTTGTCTTTCTCAAGGTCGATCAGAACAACCTGTGCTGCTCTGCAAAGCCGATTCCAGAACCACGCGTCTTCGTGTTGATGGCCACCATGTTTCCCGTCAGACGATTTTTCTCGTCTTGTTTAGAACTGCCACCAAACTGACAGTCATGCAATTTGACTTTAACATCTGCTGCATCTCTCATTTCAGTCGAACACTCCATTGTTGCTCAGACAGAGCACAAGAGGTATGTATTTTTATGTCAGTTATTTTCTTTGGTATTGTTCCTAACGGCTGACATTTATTTTGCCATACTAGCACTAACCACAATCCCCCCGCCCGCCAAATGCACCTCTTATGTTAGAGTTTGCGGATGGTGCTTTTGATGAAGGAAATCTGAATTTCGTGTTGTTTGGCAGATAGTTGAGCGGCATCACAATATTTCGTTCGATATGGCAGTCTAGTAATATATAATTCGATGCAGCGGCTAGACCAGCGGCTTACAAATTTTCACGTCATCCCTTGATTGTGAAAATTGGACATCAAAAGCAAGATTATTTAGAGCTAACGGTGTCATAAGTTGAGTGCGCTGTTTTAATCTGTGCCAGTATAGCATCGTTGACAAAAATACTTGATGATGGATATGATGGGAAGTAGCCGCATGACTATGTGTGAAGCAAATGATGGACATCTTAGTCTGTTTAGGCAAGTTTGCGACACGTAGGAGTCAAGGGCCCTGCGTTTTACCAAGCATATAGTTTGTTAAATGTGCACTTCGCATTATCTCATTATGCAACCGAATATTAACAGCAGCGATTCACAAGTAATACGAAGAGAGTTACGCTTTCGCGCCAGGCATATCGTTTTGTAGACTGTCGCATGATGAAAGGACCGCGCACCAGTAGTAGTTAGCAACTTTTGTGCTTGTCCTGACTATCACGGAGTCGCATTTTACTTCTTTGACTTGAGTTTCATCTTTCATTCGCAGGACAATTTAAGCAGAAGACGATTCGTCGGACATAGGATAACTTGGTTAGTTATCTCAAAAATTCATCGTTCCTGTGTAATGTCACGTAAGCCCCCCTGCCACATTGTCGAAGATTGTTGTGTTTGTTATCAGTATATAGTCTAGTATGATATTTTAATATGTTCATCGGTTCACTGATGCAGGCCTCGTTCATCGATCACGAATTCAACCCAAGAAAAAGAGCAAATCGAAGGGAAGAAAATGAAAAAACGATTGCACATTTCCAGGACTCTCCCCACCTACACCGCTCACACTAGGCACTAGAATACATTACAGTCGTTTGAAGTAGCCCTAGACCCAGATGCAGTTCGAGGAATACCGTGACCAAATGCGTGGATTATGTAAGT
>Ga0310811_10002283_pt1 | contig 23914 bp, 18 predicted proteins | sample YCmetagenome_FD_207642 | JGI IMG/M metagenome (GOLD analysis project Ga0310811, IMG submission 207642) | Soil microbial communities from experimental microcosm in Duke University, North Carolina, United States - YC | ecosystem: Engineered > Artificial ecosystem > Soil microcosm > Unclassified ... | reverse complement strand
CTCGATCCGTGATGAGGATTCCGGCGGACCCGAGCCGGACGAAGGGCCGGACGATGACGAGCCGGACGCCGGGGGGCCCGGCATCACGGAGTCCGGCGCGGTGGAGTCCGGCATGGTGGAGTCCGGCATGGTGGAGTCCGGCGCGGTAGAGGACACGGGCGGTTCCCCCGGTGACGAGCAGGCCGGCGGTGCGGATTCCGCCGGAAGCGCCGACTCCGCGGAAGCGCCTGACGTCTCCTCCGCGGACGTCCCCGACGTCTCCTCTACGGACGGCCCAGAAGCCTCCGCCTCCGACGGGCCCGACGCCTCGGGCGAGACCTCCGGGGGGACGGATCCTCCAGACGAGCCCGCCGACGAGGAGGTCTCCGAGACGCCGTCGGAGGAGCCCACTGGTGATGGGTCCCCTGAGGGGACTCCGTCCCCGAACGGTGGACCCGTGCGGGAGATCCCGCTGCCCGAGCCGGTGTCCGCGGCGCTGACCGCCGCACTCGCCCAGCTTCGCGTGGCCGTGAAGGGCCTGCACTTCGGCCTCGACGTGCCCGGCTCCGACGAGGCGCGCAAGACCCAGAACGCCGTGCTGGCCCAGATCGACGACTACGTCATCCCGCGTGTCCACATGAGCACGGCCCCCGCACTGATCGTCGTGGCCGGTTCCACCGGAGCGGGCAAGTCCACCCTGGTCAACACGCTGGCCGCGCAGAACGTGACGAAGACGGGTGTGCGGCGCCCGACCACCGGAACCCCCGTGCTCGCCTGCCACCCCGACGACTACGAGTGGTTCGCCAAGGGCGACCTGCTCGGCGGCCTGACCAGGCTCGACAAGCTGAGCGAGGACACGGGACCGAATTCCGTCGTGCTCGTGCCGACCCCCCGGCTGCCGCAGGGCGTGGCGCTGCTCGACACACCGGACATCGACTCCGTCGTCGAGGAGCACCAGGACATCGCCCACCGCATGCTGGACGCGGCCGACCTGTGGGTGTTCGTCACCACCGCCGCTCGCTACGCGGACGCGCCGTCCTGGGGGCTCCTGCGTCGCGCGAAGGAACGCGGAGCGCGCCTGGTCATCGTCTTGTCCCGGGTCCCGATGAAGTCCCGCGACGTCATCGTCAAGCACTTCGGCCGCATGCTCGACGAGTACGGCCTGGCCGACGTCGAGCGGTTCGTCATCAACGAGACGGCCGTACGCGAGGGCCGGCTGGCCGATGAGGAGGTCACCGACCTCCGCCTGTGGATGGCGGAGTTGTCGGTCGACGACGAGGGTCGCGCCGAGGCCGTGCAGGCGACGCTGAACGGCGTCTTCGACAGCTTCAGAACCCGCCTGCCCGCCCTGGCCAGGCATCTGGAGACGCAGGTGGCGCTCCGCGCGGACCTGCGCTCCGACGTCGACTCGGCCTACATGGCGGCTCTCGCGGAGATCGACGAGGCGACCAGGAACGGCTCGCTGCTCAGAGGCGAGGTGCTCGCCCGCTGGCAGGACTTCGCAGGCTCCGGCGATCTCATGCGCACCCTCCAGTTGCGGCGCGGCGGAAAGGCCCAGCACAAGGGCCCGGAACGGCTCCGCGCTCTGAAGTCCGCCCTGCGCACCGGCCTCGAGTCGGTGATCACCTCAGCGGTGCAGCGGGCGTCGGAGGAGGTCGTCGTCCGGTGGCGCCAGCGCGCCGGCGCCGGAGACCGGCTCGCCGCCACCCCCGGGCTCGGCCGCCCCTCCGACGAGGTCGTGCGGAGGACCGTGCGGACCATCACGGCATGGCAGGACCACGTGACCGAGCTGATCAGGACTGAGGGCGTCACCAAGCGGTCCGTGGCCAGGCTGGTCTCCTTCGACGTCGAGTCCCTGTCCCTGATCTTCACCGTCGGGCTGCTCGGCTACGGCACCACCGACGTCTCGGTGGGCGCCGGCAACAGCGCCCTGCCCCAGCGGCTGCTGCGCGGTCTGCTCGGCGCGGAATCCCTGCGCAGCATCAGCGCCAAGGCCCGCAGCGATCTCCGCGCGCGGATCGGCCTGCTCTTCGACGAGGAGACCCTGCGCTACGTCGACGAGCTCGACAGCGCCGGCATCCCCGACGAGGCCGCCGCCACCCGGCTCTACCAGGCCACGTACAACCTCGAGGTCGCACGATGACTCCGGCGACGTTCCCCGGCACCACGGTGGGAGATCGATGAGCACTGTCAGCACCGCCGAGACGCGGCACGGGCTGGGCACTCGGCTCGCCGCCCTCGCCAGGATCGTCGAGCTCGGCCAGGGCAGGATCGACCCCGCGCTGATCACCGAGGCCGCCCAGCTGCTCCTGCGGGCGGGCGACCGCCTCAAACTCTCCCCTGACCACACCGTGGTGGCCCTCGCCGGAGGGACGGGCAGCGGCAAGTCGTCCCTGTTCAACTCGATCTCCGGGCTGGAGCTGTCACCCATCGGGGTGCGCAGGCCGACCACCGCCCGCACCCACGCCTGCGTGTGGGGCCTGGAGGGCGCGGGGCCCCTGCTCGACTGGCTGCAGATCCAGTGGCGGCACCGGTTCGCCCGGGCGAGCGCGCTCGACAAGGGCGAGAGCCAGCTCCACGGGCTCATCCTGCTCGACCTGCCCGACCACGACTCGATTCGAGCGCTCACCGACCCGGAGGCCAACCGGCTGATCCAGGTCGCCGACCTCGTCGTGTGGGTGCTCGACCCGCAGAAGTACGCCGACGCGTCCGTGCACCGGCGCTACGTGACCGACCTCGCCGGGCACGACGCCGTGACGGTCTTCGTGCTCAACCAGTCCGACCGGTTGAGCCACGAGGAGCAGGCCGAGTGCGTCGCCGACCTCGAGGACCTGCTCAGGCGGGAAGGGGTGACCGACCCCCAGGTCGTCGCCACGTCCGCTCTCACGGGCAAGGGCATCGACGGGCTCAAGGCCGTGCTCGCCAAGTCGGTGTCCACCCGGCGGGCGGCCTACCAGCGACTGGAGGCCGACCTTGACCGGCTCATGGCGCGCCTGGCGAAGAACGTGCCCGACCTGCTGCACGTCGATCCCACGGTGGACGGCGCCCGCAAGGCCGGCCTCACCGACGCCTTGTGCGACGCGGTGGGCGTCTCAGCCCTCGGCGAGGCGATGGAGAACGTCTACGGTGTGCGCTCGGTCGACTGGGTCGGCTGGCCGTACGCGCGGTGGGCTGCGAAGTTCCGGCGTGATCCGCTGAGCAGCCTCCGTCTCGGTGCCGTGAAGGACGACATCCGCAGCCTGGTGGGCAGCGCGGTCAGCGCGCAGCCGGCCGAGGTGGACAACGCCGTCCAGGCTCTCGCCGACGGTCTCACCGCCGGGATGCCGGAGGTCTGGCAGAACGGCGTCCGTCAGGCGGCACGGGGACGGTCGGCACAGTTGCCCAAGGCGCTGTCCGGCGAGCTGTCCGAGGTCGCGCCGCCGCTCGACCGGGTGCCCGGCTGGTGGTGGCTGTTGAAGATCTGGCAGTACGTGCTGGTCGCGCTCTTCGTGGTGGGGCTGGCCTGGATCGGCTCGATCCTCGCGTACGGCGTGTTCAAGGTCGGCAAGCCCCCCATGAACATTCTCGGCGACGTCGGAGCCCTGCCCTGGGTGGGGCTGATGCTGGTCAGCGTCCTCGGCCTGGGCATCCTGTCGGCCGTGGCGAGCCGGAACTTCGTCATCCTGGGCGCGAGCAACGAGCGTGACCGCCTAGAGCGCGACATGCGCCGCCGGGTGACGACGGTCGCGCAGGAGACGGTGATCCAACCGGTCGAGCGTGAACTGCAGCGCTACAACGACTACTTCGCCGCGATCACCGAAGCCAAACGCTGACCTTCTTTGCCCGTGATCATGCACAGGTTCGGGAATGTGCCCCCCGACCTGCTCGTCCGTGAGCCGTGATCATGCACAGGTTCGGCGATATGCCCTTCGACCTGCGACACCACCGGGCGTGATCATGCACGGATTCGGAGACGTGGTCGTTGACCTGCGTAAACGCATTTCGTGATCATGCATCAATTCGGGCGATTGCGAGTTGACCTGCGGTGACATCGGTCGTGATCATGCATGGACCCCGCTCGATCACGATGGCGGAAGGCCCGCATCCGCCCCTGTCAGAATGCGGGCCCTCCGCCCGGTGCTCCGCGTACTGGCGCCCGTCGTACGGCTCGCACCGTCGTACGGACGCGTGAGTCAGTCGTACGACGGCGCGAGCCTTATGGGAGCTCCGGCCCCGTTCACCGGGCCTTCTTGCCGGCCTTCTTCGGAGGGGTGCCGCCCAGTCCGGCGAAGAGCTTGTCGGCGGACGGCTGCTTCATCTCGACCCGGTTGGGATCGGGCGGATAAGGACGCCACGGAACAGTGATGGAGCGGATGTCCCGCGATTCGACCTGCGCCAGGCTGCGGGCGATGTCGAACATCGCCTGCGCGTCGAGCCCGGGGCTGATTTTGATCGCCTTGCTGGATTCATGCAGCAGGACGGGCAGCCGGATCGGATCAGCCAGCACCGGCCTGACCTTCTTGAACATCGCGAGCAGGAACTGCTGCTGCCGCTCGATCCGGCTCAGGTCCGACCCGTCGCCCAGACTGTGGCGGGTTCGCACGTAGGCCAGCGCCTGATCGCCTTGCACGAGATGTCTGCCCGCAGGCAGATCAAGGCCCGAATCCCTGTCCCGCACCGCTTGCGGCAGCGTGATCTCGATTCCGCCCAGGGCGTCCACCATGCGCTTGAGCCCACCGAACTCGACCTCCATCACGTGATCGATCCGGATGCCCGTGATGGACTCGACGGTCTTCGCCGAGCAGGAAGAGCCGCCGTCAGTGAACGCCGAGTTGATGAGGCCCAGGTGGGTCGGAATGGTTTCTCCTTCAAGGCCCTTGCACGGTGGAATCAGAACCATGAGGTCCCGGGGGAGCGAGACGACCGTGACCTTCTTCCGGTCGGCCGGCAGATGTACGAGCATCACCGTGTCGCTCCTGGCGCCTTCCGGATCGGCCTTCCCATCCGCTATGGGCCGCCGCCGGTCCACGCCCAGAACCAGCAGGTTGAGCTCCTTGATCGGCTTGGCGGGGTCGGGCTGGTTGACGGCCACCTGCGCGGAACGCGGGTGGAGGATCAACACCGGCACGACGATGGCTGCGGCCGTGACCACCGCCGCGAGCCCGATCAACGCCCAGCCGCGCATGAGGCGGGGGAGACGGTGGTGCGGGCGGGCGCCTTCGAGCAGTCGCTGCCGCTGCCGTACGAGTGACGGAGGGGGCTCGTGCTCCAGGGTGCGCCCGAGGTCGCGGAGCATCGTCAGATCGTCCATGTCAGTTCTCCTCGCGCATCGGGTTGCTGTCACCGAGCACCGCACGGACCTTGCGCCTGGCCCGGTTGAGGCGGGACCGCACGGTGCCTATCGGCACGCCCAGCGCCTGGGCGACCTCCTCGTACGACAGGTCGCTCCAGGCGACCAGTAACAGGACGTTGCGATCCCTGGCGGGGAGCCCGGCCAGGGCGCGGGCGAGCAGCGGCCGCGCCGCCCGTGCGGTGACCCCGTTGGCCACCCGGTCGTCGTCGCTCTGGGCGACGTCCTCGATCGGGCTGCGCTGCAGGGCCCGGTAGAACGCGGCCTCCGTACGGCGATGCCGGGAGACGAGGTTCGTGATGATGCCGAACAGCCACGGCCGGGCGTCGGCGTACGACAGGTCATAACCGGACCTGCCGGCGAAGGCCACGAGGAACGTCTCGCCGACGAGGTCCTCGGCGATCTCCGGACCCATGCGCCGGGACACGTAGCGATAGAGCATGCCGGCGTAGCGGTCGAACAGGACCGCGAAGGCCTCTGGCTCGGTCCGCGAGTCGGCTATCAGGTCGGAGTCCCGTGGTACGGCTGTGGTTGGAACAGTCATCGCGGGCACCGTTGCATGAAACGCGGCCTTTCGTGGGTTACGGGGGACACCGATGTCTTGCCACTGCGGCCTGTTCGGGTTCACGCCCGTCCACAGGCCGCCGGCAATCCCCAGAACGCCGTTCGGAAGCCTAGGGCCGGCGGGTGGCGGGCCACTGTGTCATCGGAGTCCGGCGAGTGCCCGGACCCTGGAAGGCGCGTCATGAGCGACATCTACGTCACGCTGAGCGGGAACGTCACCGACGACCCACGGCAGTACCAGTTCAAGGACGGCGCCCGCGTCACCTCGATGCGGATGGCCGTCAACAGGCGGGTCCTCGACCAGCAGACCAACACCTGGCAGACCAGGGACACCACCTATTACACGGTCCGCTGCTATCGGGGCCTGGCCGACAACGTCCATCAGTCCGTCGCCAAGGGCCAGCCCGTCGTCGTGTACGGCAGGCTGCGGATCAAGCAGTTCGAGCGCGATGGGGAACACCGGTTCTGGGCCGAGATCGAGGCCGTCTCCGTCGGTCATGACCTGAAGTGGGGCATCGCCACGTTCGAGAAGCCGGTCCGCACCTATTCCGGCGTCGTCGCCGGCGACGATCGGCAGGGCATGGAGGACGCCACCAGGGAATGGGAGCTTGCCACGCCCGCGGCGTCGAGAGGGCACCTGCAGGAGGGGCTGAGGGCCCTGGAGGGCGGAGGGGCAGGAGGGGAGGCGGACAGCGCTGAGCGCCCTGAGATCGGCGAGGTCGCGGAGAACCACGAGCAGGAGGGGGACGACGGGGCCGCTGATTCCTGGCTCACGGGCACTCGGGCGGCGTAGCGACGCGTCAGTCGACAGTGTGGAGGGGCATCGGCCGTGCGCGGCCGGTGCCCGCTATGGGGGAGTTCCCGGGGATCGGCCGATGGCGACTTCCGCGTCGCTGCAAGAGCACCAACTCAGGTCCAGGTCACACCCCGCACCATGGCTGCTCCTTTCCCAACAGCCCGCTCCGAATGGAGCGGATTTCCACCGGATAGGTCTCCGGCCAAATCGCCGCAGACCAACCCTTAGGCCATCAGATGCAGATAGCCACCGTGCCAAGGTAGCGGTTCCCGTCGCGCTCCGCACACTCCGCAACTATTGTGTTACACATCGTGAGACGCCGTTTTGGTTGCGTTGGGGGGCGGGATGACGGGGCCCAGTCATACCTCGGCCAAGCCGCGAGAAGCGATCCTCTCGCGAGGCCGGTGGCCCCTGCTCGCCCTCCCACGCCCACTTAAGACCTATCTGTGCGGGATCATCGCCCTCGACCTGGTCGCCATCTGCGTCATCGCGCTCCGGACCGATCTGCGCGTCCATGATCTCCTCACGTTCGCGGCGCTGACGTTCTGCGGCGTCGTCTGCATCGAGGCGACACGGCGGCTGGGCATGCCCGCCGGAGTCTCCCGGGACCTGTTGTCGGCCTGGTGGCTTCCCGCGGCGCTCCTGCTGCCCCCGCTCTACGCCCTGCTCGCCCCGATTCCCCTGCAGTTCCTGCTCCAGGCCCGGGTGCGGGCGACGGTTCTGTACAGGCGGGTGTTCAGTGCGGCGGCGATCGGCCTCGCGGCCTGCGCGGCGTCCGCGGCCTTCCACGGATGGATCGGTGATCCGGCCCTGCTGAGCGGCGGCGGTGCCGGGCCCATCGCGGTCGCCATCGCCTGCGCGGTCCTGTTCACCATCCTCAACACGGCGCTGATCGCCGTCGCCGCGCACACCGCCGATCCGAAGAGCCGCTGGAGCGCGGTCCTGTGGGACCGAGAGCGGCTCCTGCTCGACGCCGTGGAGCTGTGCCTCGGGGTGCTGGTCGCCGTGGTCTGCGGGCTCAATCTGGGGCTGCTGCTTCTCGTGCTCCCGCCGGTGGTGCTCCTGCAGCGCAGTCTGCTGCACGCCCAGCTCCAGGCGGCCGCCCGCACCGACCCGAAGACCGGGCTGCTCAACGCAGCGGCCTGGCAGCTCGAGGCGGACACGGAGATCGTCCGGGCCCAGCGGACCGGCGAGACGCTCGCCCTGATCATCGTCGACATCGACCACTTCAAGCGGGTGAACGACACTCACGGGCATCTGGTGGGCGACCAGGTGCTGATCGAGGTCGCCGCCACCCTGCGGAGCCAGTTGCGTGAGTACGACGTGGTGGGCCGGTTCGGCGGGGAGGAGTTCGTGGTCCTGCTCCCGCGCGCCGACCTCACCGAGGCCCGCAGGATCGCCGAACGCCTCCGCACCCGGGTGGGCCGGATGGCCGTGGCCGCCGACCATGTGATGGTGTCGGTCACCGTCTCGGCCGGCGTCGCCATCATGAACACGCACGGTGAGGACCTGATCGAGCTGCTCGCGGCCGCCGACCTGGCTCTCTACCGGGCCAAGGCGCTGGGCCGGGACCGGATCTGCCTTCCGGCGACCCCGATTCCCCCGCGCCAACGTGGAGCGGACGGCACCACCGGCGCGATCCCCTAGTCTTAGGGGCATGCCGGAGTACATCTACACGTTGCAGCGCGTGCGCAAGGCGCACGGCGACAAGGTGGTCCTTGACGACGTCACGCTGTCGTTCCTGCCGGGAGCCAAGATCGGTGTTCTGGGCCCGAACGGCACGGGCAAGTCCACGCTCCTGAAGATGATGGCGGGCCTGGAGCAGCCGTCCAACGGCGATGCCCGGCTGATGCCCGGTTTCACGGTGGGCATGTTGCAGCAGGAGCCGCCGCTCAACGAGGCGAAGACCGTCCTGGGCAACGTCGAGGAAGGCGTCGCCGAGACGAAGGCGATGCTCGACAGGTTCAACGAGATCGCCGAGCAGATGGCCACCGACTACAGCGACGAGCTCCTCGACGAGATGGGCAAGCTGCAGGACGCGCTGGACCACCGGAACGCGTGGGATCTGGAAAGCCAGCTCGAGCAGGCGATGGACGCCCTGCGCTGCCCGCCGCCGGACGCCGACGTCACCCAGCTCTCCGGTGGCGAGCGCCGCCGGGTCGCCCTGTGCAAGTTACTGCTCGAGCAGCCCGACCTGCTGCTGCTCGACGAGCCCACCAACCATCTCGACGCCGAGAGCGTCCAGTGGCTCGAGCAGCACCTGGAGAAGTATCCCGGGACCGTCCTGGCCGTCACCCACGACCGCTACTTCCTGGACAACGTCGCGAACTGGATCCTCGAGCTCGACCGCGGCCGGTGCTTCCCCTACGAGGGCAACTACTCCACCTACCTCGAGGCCAAGGCCGCCCGTCTGAGGATCGAGGGCCAAAAGGACGCCAAGCGCAAGAAGCGCCTGGAGGAGGAGTTGGAGTGGGTCCGCTCCAACGCCCGGGCCCGCCAGACCAAGAGCCGCGCCCGTCTCCAGCGCTATGAGGAGATGGCGGCCGAGGCCGACAAGTACCGCAAGCTCGACTTCGAAGAGATCCAGATCCCGCCGGGCCCGCGTCTGGGCACGACCGTCATCCGGGCCGAGAAGCTCACCAAGGGCTTCGACGACCGGCTGCTCATGGACGGGCTCTCCTTCGACCTGCCCCGCAACGGCATCGTGGGTGTGATCGGACCGAACGGCGTCGGCAAGACCACGCTGTTCCGCATGATCATGGGTGCGGAGACGCCGGACGCCGGAGGGATCACGGTGGGTGAGACCGTGAAGATCTCCTATGCCGACCAGAGCCGCGAGGGCATGGACGCGAAGAAGAACGTCTGGGAGGTCGTCTCCGACGGGCTCGACCACATCAAGGTCGGCAACGTGGAGATGCCGTCGCGGGCGTACGTCGCCGCGTTCGGCTTCAAGGGTCCCGACCAGCAGAAGCCCTCGGGCGTCCTGTCCGGCGGCGAGCGCAACCGTCTCAGCCTCGCGCTGACCCTCAAGCAGGGCGGCAACGTCCTGCTGCTCGACGAGCCCACCAACGACCTCGACACCGAGACGCTCTCCAGCCTGGAGAACGCGTTGCTCGAGTTCCCGGGCTGCGCGGTGATCACTTCGCACGACCGGTGGTTCCTCGACCGCATCGCCACCCACATCCTGGCGTGGGAAGAGGGCTCGAACTGGTTCTGGTTCGAGGGCAACTTCGCCGACTACGAGAAGAACAAGATCGAGCGACTGGGCGCCGACGCCGCGCGTCCGCACCGGGTGACCTACCGCAAGCTGACCCGCGACTAGGGCAGCGAGCCACCCGCGGATGAACCCGTGGGTCCGCGGCCGGGACGTCCATCGTCCCGGCCGTGACCATTACCGGTCCTGGAGCGGCACCGGATGCCCACCGTCTGCGGTCATCCCGCGGTCACTCCACGGTGAGGAGCCATGCCGCCGTGTCCGGCGGGAGGTCCTGCCCGTCGACGAGGCCACTGGAGATCAGGACCTGTTCGTGCGGCGGGAGCCGTACGGGATCGGTCCCGCAGTTGATCGCACAGATGAGCCGGCCGCGAGAGAAGAACAGGGCGTCGCCCGGCGCTTCCAGCCAGGCCATCGCATCCGGCAGGGTCTCCCGGAGGCTACGGCGGGCGGCCAGGGCCCTCCGGTAGAACGCCAGCGTCGAGGACGGGTCGGCGGCCTGCCGTTCGGCGGTGAGCCCGGCCCACTCCACCGGTTGGGGGAGCCAGGATCCTCCGGTCCCGAATCCGTACGGCGGGGCCGTACCGGACCACGGAATCGGGACGCGGCAGCCGTCCCGGCCGAGAACCTCGCCTTTGGAGCGGAAGAAGATGGGGTCCTGGCGGGCCTCCGGTGGAAGGTTCTTCACCTCGGGTAAGCCCAATTCCTCCCCCTGGTAGAGATATGCCGACCCGGGGAGGGCGAGCATCGCCAGCAGAGCGGCGTGACCGCGGGCGAGGCCGACGGACGGGTCGGGCGCGCCCTCGCCGTACCGAGTGGTGTGCCGGACGACGTCATGGTTGGACAACACCCAGGTGGGCGCGGGAACGGCGCGCAGGGTCTCGTCGATGACCTTGCGGAACGCCGTCGCCGACCACGGCGCCTCGAGCCAGGCGAAGTTGAAGCTCTGATGAAGCTCGTCCGGCCGCACGTAGAGGGCGAGGTCCTCGGCCGAGTCGGTCCAGACCTCGCCGACGGCCGCCCGCACGCCGGGATAGGAGTCGAGCACCCGCCGCCAGTCGCGGTAGATGTCGTGGACCTCCGGCCGGCTCCAGATCGGGGACTTCGCGCCGAAACCGGGGTCGGTGTCGGGTAGGCCGGGGGCTTTGATGAGGCCCATCGCCACGTCGATCCGGAATCCGTCGATCCCGCGATCCAGCCAGAAGCGCAGGATGTCGAGGAACTCCTGGCGGACCTCGGGATTGCGCCAGTTGAAGTCGGGCTGCTCCGGTGCGAACAGGTGGAGATACCACTGCCCGTCGGCCACCTGTGTCCAGGCGGGCCCGCCGAACACCGAGACCCAGTTGTTGGGCTCCTGGCGGGCATCGTCGCTCACGTCGCGGAACATGTAGCGGTCGCGCTCCTCGGAGCCCCTGGGAGCCGCCAGGGCCTTCTGGAACCACGGGTGCGCGGAGGAACTGTGGTTGGGGACGATGTCCACCATCAGCCGCAGGCCGTGGGCGTGGGCGTCCGCCACGAGGGCGTCGAAGTCGGCGAGCGACCCGAACAGCGGGTCCACGTCGCGGTAGTCGGCGACGTCGTAGCCGCCGTCGGCCATGGGGGAGGGGTAGAAGGGCGTCAGCCAGATCGCGTCGACACCCAGGGCCGCCAGGTACGGCAGGCGGCTCCGGATTCCGGCCAGATCACCCACGCCGTCACCGGAGGCATCGGCGAAACTGCGGACATAGATCTCGTAGACGACGGCGTCGCGCCACCAGGGGGAGTCTTCCATGGGTCAATCGCTGCCCGTCGTTTCCCTGACTTATGCGTTGATCATGCTGTGGGCGGCGTAGACGAGGTAGTCCCACAACCGCTTCTCCTGCTCCGGTGGCAGGTCCAGCGACTGCACGGCGTCGCCCATGTGCTTGAGCCACGCATCCCGCTGGGGCTCGCCGATCACGAACGGCGAGTGCCGCATGCGAAGCCGGGGGTGGCCGCGCTGCTGGCTGTAGTCGTTGGGGCCGCCCCAGTACTGGACGAGGAACATGCGCAGGCGCTCCTCGGCTCCGTCGAGGTCGTCCTCAGGGTAGAGGGGCCGCAGCAGGGGATCTTCGACCACGCCCTCATAGAACCTGTGGACCAGTCGCTGGAAGGTCTCCTCGCCACCGACGGCCTCGAAGAAGGAGTCGGTCTGCTCGCTTGTCACGGTTCAAGCCTAGGTCAGGTGGAGGCCCGGTCGGTTCACGTGGCGGGGCTGGCGAACGCCAGGCCCCTGTCGTCGAAGGCCCGCTTGATGCGCAGGCGGAGCTCGCGTGCGACCTCGAGACGCGTGGCGGGCACGGTCTTGACGCTTAACCGGAAGATGATGGTCGTCCCCGAGATCTGCTCGAGCCCGTAGACCTGCGGCTCTTCGACGATCATGGTGTCACGGAGGTCGGGGTCGGCCCAGACCTCCGCGGCGATGCCCTTGAGTAACTCGCGGACCGCCGAGACGTCAGCCTCGTATGGAACCGGGATGTCGATGAGTGCCCGCGACCAGCCCTGGGACTCGTTGCCCACCCGCGTGATCGTGCCGTTGCGGATGTACCAGACCGTGCCGTCCGCGTCACGGAGGCGGGTGATCCGCAGCGTCACCGCCTCGACCGTGCCGGTGGCCACCCCGGTGTCGATCACGTCGCCCACGCCGTACTGGTCCTCCAGCAACATGAACATGCCGGCGATGAAGTCCTTGACCAGTTCCTGGGCGCCGAAGCCGACGGCGACGCCGATGATGCCGACGCTGGTCAGCAGGGGCGCGAGCTCGACCCCGAGCCGCGCCATGATCATCAGGGCGGCGGTGCCGAGGATGACCACCGAGGCGAGGCTCCGCAACACCGAGCCCATCGTCTCGGCCCGCTGCCTGCGCCGCTCGGTGAGGATCGCCGACGTGGCGTCGGTGACGAGGAGGGTCTTGTTCCTGAGCCGCTCGGGCAGCACGCCTTCGCTCGCCCGGAGGGTGACCCGGGTGATCAGCCGGTGCGACACGCTCCGCACGATGAGCGCGATGACGAGGATCAGCCCCAGCGCCAGCAACACGTCCGTGGCGCCCGCCAGGAGAGGCACCCAGGAGGGGAGCACCTTGTCGGGGAACGACGCGTTGAGGATCGAGCAGATGAGACCGTCACTCTTCGCGCAATTGTCCATGAGCGTCTTCATTGCGGTATCGGGATTGGGGGCAATCCCCGAGCCCACAGGTGCGGGCGTCAACGAGAACAACGTGGACGACAGCGGGAACAATAGGTGGATCCCCCTCGGATCGGTTCGGGGACAGCAGCAGGCAGGGAAAACCTAACCCATGCCGCCGACCGAACCGGCCACCGTCACATCGCCGGGGAAGACGGAAGCGTCCATCGATCCGGGGCCGCGGAGGGCGGACCGGGAACGCTCCAGTGACGTGAGGCAGGGCTGGGACACGCACCCGGAAGCATGTCCCTGGCCGTTCTCCGAGGGGGGGATCCCCCCGATAGCCCTCCAGTCCGACCTCGTCGGTCGTGCCGGACGGCAGTCCAATGTGTACGGCCGCTCATGCGCGCCGCCCTTCGGGTCCGGGCGGCGCCTGCCGTACATGTGTCCGAGCGGGTGACGCGGAACCGGCGGGGTGCCGCAACGTTCCGATGGGAACGTTCCGCACCGGGCATCCCGCCGGCCCCACGTAGCCGCGGTGGGGGCGGCGGCCGGCGTGGCTGAGCGTCATCCGGTCCACCGCCTCGCCTACTCGCTCACCGCGGCGAGCACGCGGGCGACCTTGGTGGCCGCGCCGGCGGGGTCGTCGGCCTGATGCATCCGCTCCCCCCATGACCACCAGTAGTCGGCGGCCTGGCAGACGACGTTCTCGGTGAGGCTGGTCGCGTTCGGGTTGATGACGCGCACGTAGGCGCGCCCCGACGGTGCGCGCACGACACGCGCGCTCAGCCCCCGGGCATCTAGCTCAGAGACCAGTCGCTCCAGTCGTCGCACATCGTCCTCGCCCACCTCGCGGCCTCCTCCTTGATTTCGGCTTCGACCCGAATTGCACGGTTTGCAATCCTGCATCTTCGGCCTGGTGCGCCCACCATGACTCACCGAACTGAATGGGTCAACGAGTGCAAGAGGGCCCTGTGGTGGAGGAAACCCCAAGTGGGTTGAAAGAAACCCCCCGTCGGAGGACGATCCTTAGTCAGCATGTTCAGTCCTGGGGCTTGGCCAGATAACGCTTGGGCCATCATTATTAGGTAGGCGGAGCGCGACATCCGTGTCACACTCCGTTAACAGATGAGGACCGGTCGGGACACGTGAGCGGCGAGCGCGGCCGGTCACGAGAGAGGGGCCGGAATGTCCGGCAGGCAGCACAGGGAGACGGAGATCGCCCGTCAGGTCCGGGCTCGCGGCCTGGCGGCCGGGCGTGACCTGGCTCTGATCGCCGACGAGATCCACGAGGTGTGCGGACCGCAGTTCGGCACCACGAAGATCAAGTCGCATCGTCTCTCGAACGGCATCGCCCTCGCCGATGTGATCGAACAGGTGCGAGCCCTGTTCGAGAGGGACGGCAAGCCCGTTCCCGGCATCGGTGAGACTCTTCTGTCCGCGTACGAGTCGGGCATGAAGAGGCCTGGCCCCGAGTATCTTCACTACCTGTGTTCGGTCTACCGGGTCGAGCCGGCCGCCTTGGGATTCGAAGGTCCCTGCATCTGCGGCCATGCCCACCTGGCGCCCGGCGGTCCCGGTGGTGGGGACTCGAAAGAAGAACGACCCGACACTTCCCCCGGGCTGCGTCAGCTGCTGGTCTCTTCGGACAGCGGTTGCCCTCCCACCGACGGGGGCGAGGAGGACGAGAACGTGCTACGCAGGACGCTGTTGAAGCTTCTCGCCGGCAGTGCTGGTGTCACTGCCGGCGTCGGCATGGACAGCCAGTTGCTCGGCGCGGTGGACAACGTCCGGCGGAAGATGGACGACACCATGGTGTCGGCCACCGTTTCCCCGGCGATGCTCGACCAGTGGGAGCAGTCCACCACCGGCTTCGGTCGGCAATATATGAACACCCCGCCCCTACGGCTCCTCTGCGACGTCCTGCTGGAGTTCTCCACGGTCCGCAAGGCCATGGAGCGCCGCCAGCCCGTCGACGTGCAGGAACGACTGTGCCGGATGGCCGCCCAGCTCTCCGGGCTGTGCGGGATGATCATGATCGACCTCGGCGACCACCGCCTGGCCCGCTCGTTCTTCCGTACCGGGCGCACCGCTGCCGACGAGACCGGCGACCGCGCGCTCCGCGCCTGGGTCACCGCTCGTGAGGCGCTGGTGCCGCTCTACTACGGCGACCCGCGCGAGGCGCTGTCGCTGGCGAAGAAGAGCCGCGACATGGCGGGGCACACTCCCTGTGCGGCCAGGACGATGGCACCCGTCGTCGAGGCCAGGGCCCTGGCGATGCTGGCGGGCTCCAACGGGTCCCGGCAGGACGTGGTGGAGCAGGCCAAGCGGGCGCTGCACCGGGCCAGACAGGCTTTCTCCCAGATGAGCGCGGACGACCAGGAGGACGCGGCCTTCGGGTACACCGAGCGCCAGCTCTACTTCTACCAGGGCGACGTCCTGGTGAAGCTGGGCCAGACGCTGGAGGCCGACGTGGTCCTGGAACAGGCGCTGGGAAAGTATTCGGGCGAGGATCTTCTCGACCAGACGCTCATCCGGTTCGACCGCGCGATGTGCCGCTTCATCGAGGGCGACATCGAGGAGGCGCTGCACATGGCCAGTCAGGCCGTCGAGGCCTTCGCTCCCGACGACATCCCCCAACTGGCCATGCGACCGGCCGCTGATCTGATCAAGGCCATCCAGGCCAAGCACGGCGACCTGCCGCAACTGCGGGCCTTCCGTGACAGTCTCATGCCGGGGGAGTCCAACCCGTCGGCACCCGGCGTCGACGTCCTGTAACGGGACCTGTGAAGGGCACGACATGGTGGCGGTCCTGAAGATCCGGCAGTACCGCTGGTCCGATCTCGACGCGGTCTGGACGCTGCATCAGATCGGCCTGGCCCAGGTGGGTCTCCTGCCGGGGGACGGCGTCTACTACGACGACGACTTCCCGAGGATCAGTGAGGTCTACCTGGCCGATCGCGGCGACTTCCTCATCGGCGAGGTGGCCGGCTCAGGAATCGTCGCGATGGGGGGCCTGCGCCGGGTCGACGACCAGACGGCGGAGATGTGCAGGCTTCGGGTGCATCCGGAGTACCAGCGCCGGGGCTTCGGCGCCCAGATCATGGAGGCGCTGGAGCAGCGGGCCGGTCAACTCGGCTACACGCTGCTGCGCGGTGACACCACTCTGCAACAGGTCGCAGCTCTGGAGCTCTACCGCAAGTCGGGCTGGCGTGAGCTCCGCAGGGAGGTTCGAGGCGACACCGTGGTGCTTTATGGCGAAAAGCGACTCAATGCCGAGGTTTCGCGACTTTTCACCCGATAGAGAATGCCTTTGAGGCCTTGGCGGATCGCTGATTTGTACTAATACTTGTGCCTTATCCGTTAAACGGGGAAAGAGGCATAATGAAGAAGATCATTGTCCGCAAGCCCGGCACGATGAAGCTCACAGGAACATCGAGCGTCATCCACAAGGGGTGAAGGAGAACCTTCGCCACATCTGGGTTCGGGGGAACCTCTCCCGCGATCGCGTGGCGGCGCTCCGCTCTCTGGAGTTGCCCGCCCTCCTGACGCCCGTGATCAACGGGCATCGACGGCTGCGCGGTCCGTACTCGGTCGGCAGCGTCATTTTGCGCGAGCTCGTACCGGTCGCATTGGAGCGTTCCCCTGACCTGGTGGCACGACACGACATCGAGATCCGCGCCGCCGCACCTGATCTGCGGCACCTGGTGCCCCCACGGCGGGAGCCCATCGAGGCCCGCCTGCCGGAGAACGAGCGGATCCTCGTGCCGGCCCCGCGCCGGACGTTGCGCATCGCCAACGGACTCGCCGAGTTCATCCGCGACTGCCTGCCCGGCCCGCGCTCACTGGTCGTAGACAACCTGCATCAGGCTGATCCCACCGACCGCGAGTTGCTGACCGTGCTGGCGCGCCGGGTGGGTCGGCTCACCCTCGCGGTGGGCTCCCCGGAGCGACCGTTCAGCGGGTCAGGCGAACCGGTCGTCGTCGACGCCGTCGCCCAGGAGGGCGACACCGGCGGCTCACCCGAGGACTACGTGAGGTCCGACGGCACCTCCGACGACTCCCCGGCCTATCAGGCGTATCTCGCCCTCTCCCCGGACGAGCGGGCGAACCTGCATGATCGGCGGGCCGTCGAGCTGACCGGCGAGTTCGCGCTGGGTGCCGTGCCGTACCACCTGGAGCACGGCAGTGACCCCGAGGCCGCGGTGCGGGCCTTGTGGGAGGCCGTGGACCACTGCATCACCGAGGGGTTCCTGGACGCCGTCGCCGAACTGGGCCCGCGTGGCCTGCGCCTCGCCGAGAGCGGCTCCGATCTCTGGTGGCGGTTCACGCAGCGCACGGCGACCGCGCTGGGCGGACTGGGCCGCCGTGACCGGGCCCTGGACCTCTACGAGCAGGCACGGCGCGAAAGCATGGATCCGGTCGTCCACGCGGCCTCCGCGTACGGCACGGCCATGCTGGACGCCCGCCATCCGGACCCGGAGAAGCGGGATCTGGGCCGGGCCACCGGCTGGATCAACGAGGCTGTGGCGATCTCCACACTGCTGCCCGACCGGAGTGAACGGGCCTTCAAGCTCGGGTTCGACCAGAACGGCCGTGCGCTGATCGAGCTCCGGCAGGGCCGGGTCGCGTCCGCTCTCCACCTCGTGGAGTCGGCGATCGACCTCGCTGAGCGCGACCTGCCCGAGGGCGTGCACCCGGTGCATCGCATGGTCCTGTTCGCCAACCGCGCCCAGTTGCTCGCGCGGACCGGCCGGGCCAAGGACGCGCTGCGTGATCTCGACCGGGCCATCGCCATCGATCCCTGCTTCCCCGACCACTACCTCGACCGGGGCAACCTGCTGCTGGAGCTCGGCCGCCCGGACGACGCGCTGGCCGACTACGAGACCGCGATGCGGGTGAGCCCGCCCCTGCCCGAGGCGTACTACAACCGGGCCGAGCTGCGCCTGGCGGCCGGCGATCTGGAGTCGGCCAGGGCCGACCTCGATCACGTGCTGGAGCTGGATCCGGGCTACCTCAACGCATATGTGAACCGCGCCGGGATCCTGGAGATGCTGGGCGAGCACGACGCGGCTCGCGAGGACGTGGCGGCGGGACTGGCCCTCGACCCCGGGAACGCCCACCTGCACGGCGTCCTCGGCCAGCTGGAGACGGCGGCGGGCCGGTTCGCGGACGCCGGGAAGGCGTTCGACGCGGCGGTGGAGGCCGATCCCGGCCTGGCGTCGGCCTGGGCCAACCGGGCCATTCTGCGTTACGAGAGCGGGGACGCCGCCGGCGCCGTCGACGATCTCACTCGGGCGATCGAGCTGGGGGACGACCCCGCGCTCTACTTCAACCGGGCCACCGCCCTGGACGCCCTGGGACGTGCGGAGGAGGCCGGGCTCGACCTGCGCCGGGCCTGCGATCTCGCGCCTGACGACCCCGACATCCGGGAGGCGCTCGAACGGCGCACGACCGGCTGATCGGGTGTCGGGCCAAGGTCGCTCCCGGCCGTCCCAGGCCGTACCCCTAGGCTGGGTCGAGTCGTAACGCACCCCTCGCCGAGGACCAACGTATGAGTGCTGAGTATGTGCTGACCCTGTCCTGCCCGGACCGTCCCGGAGTGGTCGCCGCCGTCTCCGGGATCCTGGCGGGGCATGACTGCAATATCACCGAGAGCCAGCAGTTCGGCGACCCGATCGCGCAGCGCTTCTTCATGCGCGTGCAGTTCGTCAGCGGGCTGGGGCTCGACGAGCTTCGTACGGCTTTCGCCGTGCTCATTCCGGAGTTCAGCATGGAGCTCCAGCTGTTCGACCGGGCCGTGAAGACGCGGGCGCTCGTGCTGGTCAGCAAGTTCGACCACTGTCTCAACGATCTTCTTTACCGGGTGCGCTCCGGCCTGCTGGCCGTCGACATCGTCGGCGTGGCCTCCAACCACCCCGACCTGCGGCCGCTGACCCAGTCGTACGGCGTCGACTACCACCACCTCCCGGTCACGCCCGACACCCGGGCGAAGCAGGAGGCCGAGATCCTCACCCTGGTCGACCACTACCAGGCCGACGTGGTCGTGCTCGCCCGCTACATGCAGGTGCTGTCCGACGACGTGTGCGCGAAGCTCGCCGGGCGGATGATCAACATCCACCACTCGTTCCTGCCGTCGTTCAAGGGCGCCAAGCCGTACCACCAGGCGCATTCGCGCGGAGTCAAGCTGATCGGCGCGACCGCCCACTACGTGACCACGGACCTCGACGAGGGGCCGATCATCGAGCAGGAGGTCGCCCGGGTGAACCACACGCATTCCCCGGACGACCTGGTCGCGATGGGCCGTGACGTCGAGAGCCGGGCCCTGGCCAGGGCCGTCGGCTGGCACGCGGAGCACCGCGTGCTGCTCGACGGCCACAAGACGGTCATCTTCCCGCGCTGACCTCCAGCCCCGTGTGACGGGCCAGGAAGGCGAGCTGGTCGGCCGCGAGCTCCACGGACTTGCTCACGGCACGGGCGCCGTGGCCGACCTCGGTCTCGTTGCGCAGGAGGATCGGGCGGTCCCCGGCCTGGGCGTGCTGGAGGGCCGCCGCCATCTTCCAGGCGTGCAGCGGATGCACCCGCGTGTCCGAGCCGAAGACGGTGAACAACGTGGCCGGGTAGGACACGCCCTCGCGGATGCGGTGGAGGGGCGAATAGCCCCACAACCAGCCGAACTCCTCGGGGACGTCGGCCGAGCCGTACTCGACGTTCCAGGTCGCGCCGAGGCCGAACTTCTCGTAGCGGATCATGTCGAGCAGCGGGGCGGAGCACACCACCGCCGCGTACAGGTCGGGCCGCTGGGTCAGGGCCGCGCCCACGAGGAGGCCTCCGTTGGAGCCGCCGGAGATCGCGAGCCGGTCGGACGTGGTCACGCCCGTCTCGATCAGATGCTCGGCCGCCGCGTGGAGATCGTCGAAGACGTTCTGCTTGTTGCCGAGCATGCCCGCGCGATGCCAGCGCTCGCCCTCCTCGCCGCCGCCGCGAAGCTGCGCGATGGCGTAGACGCCGCCGGCCTCGACCCAGGCCAGCGTCGAGGCGGAGAACCCGGGGGTCATCGAGATGCCGAAGCCGCCGTAGCCGTACAGGATGGTGGGCCGGGGCCCCGAGCCCTCACGGGAGACGACGAGCATGTGGACCTCGGTGCCGTCCTTGGAGCGGTAGACCACCTGCTCCGTGCGCACCTGCGGCACCTCGACGGCGCCGGGCGGAGCCTCCCAGAGGGTGGTCTCGCCGGTCAGCACGTCGAACCGGTAGACGGCGGTCGGGGTGACGTTGTCCGTGTAGCTGAACCAGGCCTCGTGGCCGCCTTCCGGGCGCTCGACGATTCCGCCGATGGAGCCCAGCCCGGGCACCGGGACCTGCCCGACCCGGTCGCCGCTCTCCAGGGCGTGGATGGAGATCTCGGAGATCGCGTGCCTGGTCCAGCCGACGAGCATGACGGGTTCGGCGGCCTCGTCGAGGATGGCGAAGTCGGACAGCACGGCCTCGTCGTCCTCGGGGATCAGATCCCGCCACTGCTCGGGTGTGGGCGTCTCCGGTGAGGTGACGCAGACCCTGCCGCGCGGGGCGTCGAGGTCGGTGAACACGTAGAGCCTGCCGTCCCTGCCGAACAGCAGCCCGGTCTGGGCGTCCACATCCTGCTGGACGGTGACCAGTTCCGGGGCCTCGGCCGGCGAGGCCTCCAGGTCGGCCACCCACAGGTCGTTGCGCGGAGCCGTGCCGCGTGACGCGGAGACCGACAGCCACCGGCCGTCACGCGAGACCGAGACACCGTAGTAGTTGGTCTTCTCCAGGCCGTCACCGAAGATCATCACGTCGTCGTCGGGCGACTGCCCGACCTTGTGGAGGTAGACGCGGCGGTGGAACTGTTCCTCGCCCTCGGGAACGGCGGAGGGGGCCAGCTTGCGGACGTAGTAGAACGCCTCGCCGCCGGGCAGCCAGGCGATGGGGGAGTAGCGGCACCGGTCGATCGGGCCCTCGATGACCGTCCCGTCGGCGACGTCGATCACATAGAGCATCGACTCCTCGTCGCCGCCCACCGAGATCTGGTACGCCAGCCGGTTGCCCTCCTTGTCCGGCTGGTAGGCGTCCAGCGTGGTGAGGCCGCCGGGGTCGAGAGCGGTGGGGTCGAGCAGCACCCGCTCGCCCCCGGCGTCGCCGACGTAGAGGACCGGATGCTCCTGATCGGGAGTCCGGCGGGTGAAGAAGCGGCGGTCACCGCGCCACACGGGCGTCCCGATCGAACCCGACTTCAGCAACGCGGCGACGCGGTCGCGCAGATGGTCGCGGCCGGGGAGGTCGGTGCTCCTGAACAGCGCGTCCTGCGCGTCCAGCCACTCCTTGGTCGCCGGGTCGTCCGGTTCCTCCAGCCACCGGTACGGATCCGGGACCGGAGTCCCGTGCAGGTCGTCGACGATCTCGTCACGGTGCGCGAGCGGGTAGGGCTGTCGGGTCATGTTCGCACTTTAAAGCAGTTGGCGGCTGGGAGCGTACACACGTCCTCACTCGGCCAAGACGGGAGTAAAGGGACGTCAGTCTGGGCATAACGGGCATCAGGCGTCCCAATCGTCGACTCCCGGCCAGGTTATGGGGTGGCGGAGTGGCCGCTCTTAAGGCCACACTTTGGTGAAGGGCGGGCCGTGGTGACCATCCGCTGGACCGTCCGGCGGAGGTCCTTGTGACGGATGCATCCGGGTCCCAACCGACGGGCCCACAACCAGGGCGCACAGCCGTGCCGGTGACTGGAGTCCCCGGCTATCCGGTGCCGACGTGTGTGACGGTCACTCCAGGCTGTTCCACGCCGACTTCTGAGATAGCTGTGGAGGCCGGCTGATGCGCCAAGTCCTACTTCTCAATGCCACCTACGAGCCGCTCACCACGCTTGCCCTGCACCGGGCCGTCATCCTGGTGCTGAGGGAGAAAGCGGAGGTTGTGCATCGTGACGGGCGGGGCGCGGTGCTCCGCTCGGCCACCCGCACGCTCGACGTGCCCTCGGTGATCCGGCTACGCCGATATGTTCGAATCCCCTACCGGTCCAGGATTCCGCTCACGCGCGCCGCGCTGATGCGCCGTGACGATTTCCGCTGCGCCTACTGCGGGCAGCGGGCCGAGACCATCGACCACGTCATTCCACGTTCCAAGGGAGGCCCCCACACCTGGGAGAACTGCGTCGCTTCCTGCATGCCGTGCAATCACAGCAAGGCCGACAGACTGCTGGAGGACCTGGGGTGGACGCTACGCGTCGCCCCGGTGGTGCCACACGGCGTCCACTGGCGGCTCATCGGCGCGCAGTTCGATGGAGACCCCCAGTGGGCGCCCTACCTGTCGGAGTCCGCGGCATGACGATGGCCGGATGAACTGGACGTTCACCGCCGACGCAGAGGAATACGCGGCGGCGGCGGAGCCATGGCTGCTCCGCGACCCGGTGCGCAACACGGTCCCGCTGACCGTGCTGCGCGGGTTGCGGAGCGGCCAGTTCGCGGAGGACCCGCTGATGGGCTGGCTGGCCGACGACGACTCCGTCGCCGGCGCGGTGAGCCACACCCCGCCCTACCCCCTGCTTCTCGGCTGCGTCCCGCCGGAGAGCCTGCCGTCGCTGGCGGCCGGTCTGATCGAGCTCGACCGGGCGATTCCCGGGGTCAGCGGACCGCTCGCCCTGGTGGAGGCCTTCGCCCGGGAATGGTGGCGGCCAGAGGTGGGACGCCGTTCCGAGCGCCTCTACCGGCTCGGCTCCCTCGCACCCTGCACCGTCCCCGGCAAGCCCCGTACGGCTGTCGCGTCCGACCTCCCGGAGGCCACGCGGTGGTTCGTCGCCTTCCAGAACGAGGCCGAGGTGGATGTCGAGGCCGACCCCACGCCGGTGGTCTCGGCCCGGATCAACCGGGAGGAGCTGATCTGGTGGGAGGACGGCGACCGGCCGGTCGCACTCGCCGCGGTGTCCTCGCCCATCGCGGGGATGGCCCGGGTGGGGCCCGTCTATACCCCGCCTGAGCTGCGACGACGGGGGTACGGCTCGGCGGTGACGCATGCGGTCACGCACAAGGCCCTCGACGACGGCGCCGCCGAGGTCCTGCTGTTCACCGACCTGGACAACCCCACCTCGAACTCGATCTACCAGAGCCTCGGCTACCGTCCGGTCGAGGACTACGCCTCGATCCGTTTCGGCTAGAAGCGGGCGAGCCGTACCCTGAGGGCATGCCGCGTTACGACTACCGCTGCCGCGCCTGCGGATCGACGTTCGAGCTCAACCGGCCCATGGCCGAGGCCAACGCCCCGGCGGCCTGCCCGTCGGGTCACGACGACACCGTGAAGCTGCTGTCCACGGTCGCGGTCACGGGCAAGGCCGCCGCCGCGCCTCGCCCCGCGTCCGGCGGAGGTTGTTGCGGCGGCGGTTGTTGCGGCTAGCCCCGCGTTCGGCGGCGGTTGTTGCGGTCAGCCCTTCGCGGGCTCAGGCCGCGGCGCGGCGCTGGAAGGGCAGGTAGCGCTCGGCCAGATGCGGCCGGGCCGGCACGTCGGTCGGTTCGACCGAGACGATCCGATCGAACCGGAAGGCCCGGATTCCCCGGCGCATCCGGCACCAGCCCACCAGATACCAGTGATCGCGGTGGACCAGGCAGGTCACCGGCTCGACGTCGCGGACGGTGAGCCGGCCGCCGGCATCGAGGTACTGCAGGCGGATCACCAGCCGTGCGCTGATCGCGTTCGCCACGGCCCTGGCGCGCCGGGCGACGTCGGGGGGCAGCGGCGTGGTGAGGGTCGACAGGGTGGTGGCGATGACGTCGTCGTCCAGGTCGAGGTGCTCGAACGCGTGACGGAGCCCGCGACGGGCGGTCACGGATTGCGGCCCTGCCCCCAGATGAGCGAGGGACAGGGCCAGAGCGGCGAGTTC
>Ga0310811_10002282_pt1 | contig 23915 bp, 22 predicted proteins | sample YCmetagenome_FD_207642 | JGI IMG/M metagenome (GOLD analysis project Ga0310811, IMG submission 207642) | Soil microbial communities from experimental microcosm in Duke University, North Carolina, United States - YC | ecosystem: Engineered > Artificial ecosystem > Soil microcosm > Unclassified ... | reverse complement strand
CGCTCCCCGTCCACGGCCCGCCCAGGTAGGGTCTCGGTCACCTTCCAGCTCCTTCCCTGAGTGGCGGCGTCACCCGCGGGGCGACCTGGCCGGCCGGAATCTCCGGCCGCGGGAGGGCCGCTGTCACGGTGCTCATCGGGTCTTCCCTCTCGCGGCCATGCCGCGTACGCCGCTTCTCGCGTTCCGCGGGAGCCGAGCCGTCGGCGGCACATGGGTGTTCACAAGGCGAACTCCTCCCTGCGGGAGGCGGCGGGGCTCGGAGATCCGGCGGCGATCTCGCCGGATCGGAGGGGTCACAAGCCCGCGATCAACAACACTGCGCGCTTGCGACGTGGCCGAAGTCGACGTGGTGGCGCCGGGTCAGGGGGACGTCCTGGCTCATGAAGTCCAATTTATGAGCCGAAGACATAGAAGTCAACATTTCCTACATGTTTTACATGAAATCTCATGATTCCGCCCGCGCCGTCCCAGATTCGGCCGCACCCCCGGGGCCTCGGTCCGCGATGCGGAACGCCGCGCCCGGATGGTTGTCCGGCAGCCGGTGGATGCCGGGGCCGAGGAGGCGCTCGCGCAACGTGCTGTCGTCGTAGGACGTGCGATAGCGCCCTCGCCGCTGGAGTTCCGGAACGACGAGTTCGATGAAGTCCTCGGCCGTGCCCGGCGAGAGGTACTGCATGAGGTTGAAGCCGGCCGCGCCCGTCTCGTCCGCCCAGCGCTCGATCTCGTCGGCCACTCGTTCCGGCGTGCCGGCCACGAAGAACGGCCCTCCCTGTCCGATGCGGCCGACGGAATCGAGCACGTCCCTGACCCGCAGGCCCCTGCCCACCAGGGGGCGTATCGCGCGCTCGGTGAAGTCGCCGCCCCGGGCGACGATGTCGTCGATCGTGTCGTCGGGGTCGTAGGCGGCCAGGTCGATCCCGCTGCCGCGCTGGGCCAGGAACCCCTGCGGGCTGATGTGACGCTGCAGGTCGGCGACCTTGGCGTCGGCCTCCTCCTGGGTCCTGGCGACGATCACCGACGCGCCGGGGAACACCTTGACGTGGTCGGGGTCGCGGCCGAAGGCCGCGGCGCGCCGCTTGATGTCGGCGATCTCCTCACGCAGCGCCTCGATCGACGGAGCCCCGGCGAAGATCGCCTCCGCATGCCTGGCCGCGAAGTCCTTGCCCCGGTCCGAGTTGCCGGCCTGGTAGATCACCGGGGTGCGTTGCGGGGAGGGTTCGGACAGGTGGGGTCCGGCGACGCGGAAGTGTTTTCCGTGATGGTCGATGGGGTGGACCTTCTCCGGGTCGGTGTAGATCCTCCGTTCCCGGTCGCGGACGACCGCGTCGTCCTCCCAACTGCCCTCCCACAACTTGTAGAGGACTTCGAGGTACTCCTCGGCGATCTCGTAGCGCAGGTCGTGCTCGATCTCGTCGTCGAGCCCGAAGTTCCTGGCGGCGCCGCGCAGGTAGGAGGTGACGACGTTCCAGGCCACCCGGCCCTTGGTGAGGTGGTCGAGGGTGGACATGCGACGCGCGTGCGCGAACGGAGGTTCGTAGGTGGTGGAGAAGGTCACGGCGAAGCCGAGATGCCGGGTGACCGCCGCCATCGCGGGCACGACGAGCAGCGGGTCGTTGGCCGGCACCTGCACCGCTTCGCGGATCGCGGTCCCGGGTCCCCCTTGATACCGGTCGTACAACCCGACCACGTCGGCGAGGAAGACCGCGTCGAAAAGGCCGCGTTCCAGCAATGTGGCGAGCCCGGTCCAGTAGTCGATGTCGGTGTAGCGGTGCCGGTTGTTGTCGGGGTGCGTCCACAGGCCGTGCTGGATGTGGCCGACGCAGTTCATCTCGAAGAGGTTGAAGTGGATGATCCGGCGTTCGATGTCAGTCACGTTCACTCACTGCGGGTTCGGTTCGGTCCGGGCGATGCCGCCGGCCGGGCCGGGCGACTGGCCAGGCCGGCCGAGCTCGTCTGCTCGGGATCGGAAGAGGGGGCGGGCCCGTTCGACGGCCGCTGCCGCGCATCCGGAGCAGTCCGACGAAATCGCCGTCGTACCAGACGCGTGCTTCGGGGCCGTTTCCCCACACCATACGGACCTCCGGAGAAAATGCAACTTTGCCTACCGGTTATACATGAATTAGGCTCGACGCCACCACACACCGACGGACGGCACCATGAGCATTGACAGCCCACCATCGCGAGCCCCTGACCGATCGGCCGCGCATGTGATCGCAGACGACGCGGAGACGCTGGCCGTGGCGCAGGCGCTCGCGGTCGAGTTCGCGGCCGGAGCGGCCGGGCGCGACGCCCAGCGGCGGCTCCCCCGGCAGGAGCTGGACCGGTTGTCGGCCAGCGGATTGCTCGGGGTCACCGTTCCGCGTGAACACGGCGGCGCGGACGTGAGCGCGCGGACCGTTGCCGAGGTGTTCCGGCTGCTGGCCGCCGCCGACCCGAACATCGCCCAGATCCCGCAGAGCCATGTCGTCTACGTGAACGTGCTGCGCCGGCAGGGCAGCCCCGCGCAGCGGGAGTTCTTCTTCGGCGAGGTGCTGGCGGGCAGGCGCTTCGGCAACGCCCAGTCCGAGGCGGGGACGAAGCACGTGCAGGACTACCGGACACGGCTGATTCGCGCGGGTGACCACTTCGTGCTGCGTGGCGTCAAGCACTACAGCACGGGCGCGCTGTTCGCCGACTGGATCCCGGTCCTCGCCCGTGACGAGGACGAGACGCTGCATGTCGCGTACGTGCCCCGCGACGCCCCCGGGCTGACCGTGGTGGACGACTGGGCCGGAATGGGACAGCGGACCACGGCCAGCGGCACGGTGCGGCTCGAGGACGTTCCCGTGCCGGCCGCGCACGTGGTGCCCCACCACCTGACGTTCACCGGGCCGCAGTTGCACGGCGCACTGGCGCAACTGCTGCACACGGCGATCGACGTCGGAATCGCGGGGGGCGCGTTGACCGAGGCGGTCGAGTTCGTGCGGACCAAGGCCCGCCCCTGGTTCGAGAGCGGCCAGGAGAGCGCCGCGGAGGACCCGCTGATCATCCAGCGAGTCGGCGAGCTCTCCATCAAGGTCCGCGCGGCCGAGGCGCTGCTGGTCGCGGCCGGGGACGCGGTCGACGCGGCGAGAGCCGACCTGACCGCGCAGTCGGCCGGCGCGGCCTCGATCGCCGTGGCCACCGCGAAGGCCTACGCGGACCCGGTCGCGGTCGAGCTAGGCAGCGCCGTCTTCGAATTGGGCGGCGCCCGGTCCAGCCTGGAAGGGCTCAACCTGAACCGGCACTGGCGCAACGCCCGCACCCACACCTTGCACGACCCCGCGCGCTGGAAGGTCCAGCACATCGGTCGGTACGTACTCAACGGACAGCTTCCACCCCGCCACGGCCTGCTCTAGGAATAGCCATGACTTTGACCTTTCACTGGTTCCTGCCGACCTACGGCGACAGCCGCGACATCGTCGGCGGCGGCCACGGACTGCCCGCGGGGTCGGCCGGCGGCGCCCGGCCCGCCACCCTGGCCTACCTGCGCCAGATCGTGCACGCGGCCGAGCAACTCGGCTTCGTCGGCGCCCTGACGCCCACCGGCGCCTGGTGCGAGGACGCCTGGCTGACCACGGCCATGCTCGTCGAGACGACCGAGCGGCTCAAGTTCCTGGTCGCCTTCCGGCCGGGTTTCGTCACCCCGACCCTGGCCGCGCAGATGGCCGCCACCTTCCAGCGCCACTCGGACGGCCGGCTGCTGCTCAATGTGGTCACCGGTGGGGAGAGCCACGAGCAGCGCGCGTACGGCGACTTCCTCGACAAGGACGCCCGGTACGCGCGTGCGGACGAGTTCCTGCACATCGTGCGGGGGCTGTGGAGGGGAGAGGTCGTCGACTTCGCCGGCGAGCATCTGAGAGTCGAGGGCGCGCAGCTCAACCGGGTCCCCGACCCGGTGCCGGACATCTACTTCGGCGGCTCGTCCGCCGCCGCGGGCCGGGTGGCGGCCCGCCACGTCGACGCGTACCTCACATGGGGGGAGCCCCCCGCCGCCGTGGCCGAGAAGATCGCCTGGGTGTCCGGACTCGCGGCGGCGGAGGGCCGCAGCCTCCGCCAGGGCATCCGGCTGCATGTCATCAGCCGGGACACCAGCGAGCAGGCGTGGGCACAGGCCCAGCGGCTGCTCGACGGCATCGACCCGGCCACCGTCGACAAGGTCCAGGCAGGTCTCGCCCGCAGCGAGTCCGAAGGGCAGAAGCGGATGCTCGACCTGCACGGCGGCAGTCGCGACGGATTGGAGATCTATCCGAACCTGTGGGCGGGGGTGGGCCTGGTGCGCGGCGGAGCCGGCACCGCACTGGTGGGCAGCCACACCGAGGTCGCCGACCGGATCGAGGAGTACCACCGCCTCGGCATCACCGAGTTCGTCCTCTCGGGCCATCCCCACATCGAGGAGGCCTACTGGTTCGGCGAGGGTGTGCTGCCCATCCTGCGCAGCCGCGGGCTCTGGGAGCACCCGCGGGCCCAGCAGGACGCGGACCGACCGGCCACCATCCCCTTCGCCTCGGCGTCCTCCCGCTGACGCGCCGAGATGATCATGAGTACCCAGAACCCGTCCTCGGCCGGCCTGGCGGAGCTGTACGAGCGTGCGGCGCGGATCCTCCCGGAGCTGGCCGAGGGCGCCGCCGAGCGCGAGCGCGAGCGAGAATTGCCGCACGCCCAGATCCGCCGGATCGCCCAGGCACGACTGTTCACCTTCCGGATCCCCGCCGAGTACGGCGGCGCGGGATCCTCGGTCCAGGACGTGTTCCGCTTCGTGATCGATCTCGCCGCGGCGGACTCGAACATCGCCCAGGCCGTACGCCCGGACTTCGGACGCGTCGAAGCACTGCTGGCCGGTCCGGAGGCCGAACGCAGCAAGTGGTTCCCCCGGTTCCTCGCGGGCGACGTCTTCGGCAACGCGGGCTGGGAGACCGGCGGCTCCAACGGGGAGATCCGATCCCGGATCACCCGGCAGGGTGATCATTTCAAGGTCAACGGCACCAAGTTCTACAGCACGGGCGCGCTGTACGCCGACTGGATCGGTGCGGCGGCTCTGGACGACGACGGAGAGAAGGTGTTCTTCACCCTGCCTCGCGACCGGGAGGGGCTGCACCTCATCGACGACTTCGACGGCGTCGGCCAGCGACTCACCGCCAGCGGGACCACCAGGCTCGACGACGTCACCGTCCACCCCGACGAGATCAGCACCCGCGACAGCGGCGAGCGGCGCTCGCCCGTCACCCCCTTCCTGCAGCTCTACCTCGCCGCGGTCGAGGCCGGCATCGCACGGAACGCGCTCACCGACGCGGTGGACTTCGCGCGCGAGCGGGCCCGGCCCATCGCGCACAGCACCGCGCGTCGGTCGGTGGACGACCCCTACGTGCAGCACGCTGTGGGCGAGATCGCCGCAAGGGCCTACGCCGCCGAGGCCGCCGTCCTGGCCGCCGCCGCGTCGATCGATCGGGCCTGGCACGCCGAGTTACGTCCCGATCTGCTCACCCTCGCATCCGTCGAAGTCGCTCAGGCGCAGGTCTTCGCCATCGAAGGGGCCCTCAAGTCGGCCGAGTTGCTGTTCGACGTCGGTGGTGGCTCGGCCACCGGGCGGACCCACAATCTGGACAGGCATTGGCGTAACGCCCGCACCGTCGCCAATCACAACCCCCGCTACTGGAAGGCCGCTGTCGTCGGCGCCTTCCGGCTCAACGGGACCGAGCCCCCCGCCAACGGTCTGTTCTGAGCTCAGGCGAGGCTGCGGAGCACTTGGGCGTCATCGTGAACGGCGTGGTCCGCGGCCGGGCGGCGAAACTGCTTACTCCGCCGCCGGTCGCGCATCGTCTCTCCGGGTCAGGCCCGAAAGCGCCTCCCCTTCCTGTCAGATCCCGGCGGCGCCGAGTTCGGTGAGCAGGGCGTCGAGCACGTGCATGGCGCGCCATGCCTTGGTCATGCCGAACTGTGCGGAGAACCGTACGACGGCGCGGGCCTCCTCCGGTGTGGCGCCGGCGCCGAGGGCGCGCGTCACGTGGGCGCGGAAGCTCTCCTGCAGCGTCTGGAAGAGCACGTCGACGGTCATCGTGATGAACGCGCGCTCACGGACCGACAGCAGGCGCATGTCGGCGCGCATCCGCGACTGCAGGTCCATGTAGATGCCGAACGGTGCGTCGAGCGCGGCGACGGCCTGCCGCATCAGGTCAGGCATGGGGCTGCCCGTTCCGCCGGCGTTCACCTCGTGGCCCTGGCCGGTGGGGGCGGGCAGGGCGTGCTCCCGTTCCAGGTCGGTCAGGCGGGCGAGCGCCGCCAGGGCGGCGGGGTAGCCGCTGTCGTAGGCGACGAAGCGGAGCGCCTCGCGTAGGTCGTCGGCCGACAAGCCGCAGTCCGCCGCCATCGTCACGTGCTGCCGGAAGGGCAGGCCGAGGGTCTGCTGGCAGACGTCGGCGGTGAGGCACAGCAGGACCTTCTCGCGCATGGTCAGCTCCGGGATCTCGTCCCAGAGCAGGCGGTCGGTGGCGGCGCTCATCTCGGCGAACACCGGGTCCAGTGCCTTCACCTGGTTTTCCATGGGAACTCCTCCGTATGTAAACGGTTGTAGCGCTACAACTGTAGTGCAACGATCGTCCGCCTACAATTGGGCCACCATGGACAAGACCTCCTCCGCCCCGGCCGGCCCTCCCGAAGTCAAGCGAGGCCGCAACCCGCGCGGTCACGGCGAGCGGCTGCGCGAGGACATCGTGGGCGCCGCCCTGCGACTGCTGGACGAACACGGCGACGACCAGGCCCTGTCCATGCGCGCGGTGGCCCGGGAGGTCGGCGTCGCGGCGACCTCTGTGTACATTCACTTCGCCGACCGGGACGCGCTCGTGCTGGCCGCCCTGGAGAGGTTCCATCGCGAACTCGTGGAGGCCGTCGATCAGGCCGAGACCGGTGCCGCCGATCCGGCGGGGAAGCTGCGTGCCCGCGTCCTGCTGCTGGGCAGGTGGGTCCAACGACACCCCGGCCTGTACAAGGTGCTGCACGAGAGCACGCTCAACCAGCGGGTGGCCATGTCGTTCAAGCAGGAGTTGGCCGAGCGCACCACCGCAGCGGTGCAGCGGTGCATCGACGCCGGGCTCGCCCCGGCAGACGACGCCGCAGTGGTCTCACTGGATCTGAGGGCGGCGGTGCACGGTGCCGTGTCGATGCGGGTCAATCAGCCCGACCTGCCGTGGCCACCGCTGGAGGAACAGGTCGATCGTTTCCTGACCAAGCTCGTCGGCCTCGCGCCGGCCCCCGGCTGCCGGCCGGAATGACCGTCCCGTGGAGGCCCCGGTCCCGACCGGCGGGTTGAGGATCTGGCGCCGCCTCACCCGCCGATCATGCGGCCAGGAGTCGTCAGGCGGTTCACCGCCTCGCCTGTCGTGCCAGGATCAACGGCGTACGGCCAGGTGCCGCGTGAGGTGATCGATCACCTCACGCGCGTCGTCCTCGATGCCGTGGATGAACGTGGACTTGCGCCGCCGCAGCACGGGCAGCCCCAGCGCGTACAGTCCCGGGCTGCCGACCACACCGCCCTCGTGGAGCAGCCGGCCCTTCTCGTCGACCACGGGCATGTCGAGCCACCTGAAGTCGGGCCGAAATCCCGTCGCCCACACGATCGTGCGGATCTCGCCGCTTCGCAGGTCGATCTGCCATCGCGCCGACTCGGGCACGTGTGTCGGCGCGAAGCGCTCCGGAGGATCGACCTCGTCGTCGCGCCCGTGAGCCCGGGCCCACTCGTCGAACGTGTCCAGCAGGCGCCGCATCTTGAGGTCCGCCAGCGAGAACACGTTACGCAGGCCACCGGAGAACAGCGCACGGCCGTCACGCACAGCCGCCCAGCGGCCCACCAACTCGACACCCATCTCGGCGAGCGTGTTGAGATCGAGCGTTCTGCGCTCGGGGGTCCCGACCAGTTGCGGCGAGGGCAGCCGCCGGGCCCGCGCCAGATCATCGACCTCGTCGTGGCGCTGGTCCCACACGCCCGACGCGTCCATCCACCACAGCACATCGCGTCCGCGGTACAGGCGCGGCAACCGCACGTGCTCCCCCACCGAAAGGATCACCGGCCGCCCCGACCGCTTCAGCTCCGCCGCCAGTTGCACGCCGGTCGCCGACGCCCCCACGACGAGCACACCCCCGTCGGGGAGGTGGGTGGGGCCGGCGTAGTCGAACGGCGTCAGTTGCACGACGGACGTCGGCACCGCGTCGGCGAACTGCGGCACCGTCGGCCGGTTGCTGGCGCCGCTCGCGATGACCACTGCCCGGCAGCGGATTTCGCCGTGGCTCGTCGTCACGTGGTAACCGTCGTCGGTGCGTCGCACCGATGTGACGTTCGTGCCGGTCCGGACGGGAGCACGCGAGACGGTGGCGAAGCGCTCGATGAACTCGATCACTTCGCCCATCGTCATGTAGCCGTCGGGATCCGGGCCCTCATAGCGATGCCCTGGCAGGCGGCTCTGCCAATTGGGCGTGAGCAGCCGCAGGGAGTCCCAGCGTTCGTGTCGCCAGGAGTTCGCCACCTCGCCACGCTCGAGCACGACGTGGTCGACCGACCGGTCGCGGAGGAAGTGACTCGCGGCGAGGCCCGCGTGCCCCGCACCGATCACGACCGTGGTGGTGCGTTCGATGGCCCGGCCTCCCTCAGGCGACTTCGACGGTGACGTTCGTAGGGTTCGTGAGGGCGTCGAACACGGCGGAGCGCTTCTGGGACTGGGCCACAAGAGCTTCGATGTCCTGCTGCGAAGCGTCCGCGTCGATCGTGAACGTCACCTTGATGTCGTTGAAGCCGTTGCGCACGTCGCTGTCGGCACCGAGGATCCCGCGAATGTCGTGGTTGCCTTCGACCGTCGACTCGACCGAGCGCAATTGGATGCCGCGATTTTGCGCCACGGACGCCACGCCTGCCGTAAGGCAGCTCGCCAGGCCGACGAGGAGGTACTCGATCGGCGTGATGCCGTTGTCCTCCGCCGCGAAGACCTCGGGGTGGTCGGCGGTGAACACCGTTTCGCTCTTGTGACTCTGCTCCTGCCCGAGGCCGAAGAAGTTCTGGATCGTCGTCGTGCTGTGGACGCCGTTCTGCCACCTGGAGGATGCCCGCCAGGTGAACTGAGCCGCCTCGGGCGCGCCCTTCAGCACCTCGCGTGCGTCGAGCAGTGCCTGAACGTTGACTCCGTTGTCGATCGTCGTCATGTCCGGTGACGCCCCTTTCGATGATCCCTGCATTTCCTGCCGGGATGCTCGACAATACTTTGGCCGGGACCCGTATGACTAGGTATGCTCTCGCCCATGATGCCGCCCTCGACGCTCCCAGCCGGTTCGGTCGGCACTGTTGAAACGCAGTACCTCGACCTGCCGGAACCGGTGCTGCTGGACTGCGGGCAGGCGCTGCACCCGATCCGGGTGGCGTACGAGACCTACGGCACCCTCTCCCCCGAGCGGGACAACGTCATCCTGGTGTGCCATGCGCTCAGCGGCGATGCCCACGCGGCGGGCTCGGCGAAGGCGTCCCCCGAGGAGAGCACACGCGACGGGTTCGGAGCCGAGGATCGCGACGGCTCGGCCAGCAAGGGGCTCGGCTGGTGGGACGGGATGATCGGTCCCGGCAAGGCGTTCGACACCGACCGCTACTTCGTCGTCTCCACGAACCTGCTCGGCGGCTGTCGCGGGACGACGGGGCCGTCGTCGATCAACCCCGCGACGGGCAAGCCCTACGGATCCGACTTCCCCGTCATCACGGTCGCGGACATGGTGCGCACCGAGCGGGCGTTCCTGGACGTCCTCGGTATCGAGCGACTCGCGGCGGTGGCCGGCGGCTCGCTCGGCGGGATGCAGGCGTTGCAGTGGGCGATCCTGTTCCCTGATCAGGTCGATGCCGTCGTGGCGATCGCCAGTACGCACGCCCTGCACCCGCAGGGGGTCGCCTGGAACGCGATCGCGCGTAACGCCATCATGGGCGACCCCGCCTGGCAGGGCGGCCACTACTACGGCACCGGCCGCGCACCCGACGCCGGGATGGGCGTGGCGCGGATGGTCGGCCACGTCACGTACCTGTCCGCTCCGGCGCTGAGCGACAAGTTCGGCCGGCGACTGCAGTTCGCCGACGACGTCCGCTACACGCTCACCGAACCGGAGTTCGAGGTCGAAAGCTACCTGCGCCATCAGGCCGACTCGTTCGTCAAGCGCTTCGACGCCAACACCTATCTCTTCACGTCACGGGCGCTGACCTATTTCGATCTCGCGCGGCAGCACGGCGGCGGATCTCTCGCGCGGGCACTCGAAGACGTCTCGGCGCGGACGCTGCTGATCGCATTCAGCTCCGACTGGCTGTACCCCCCGTCCGCGTCTGAGGAGATCGAAGACGCGCTGCGCGTGCTCGGCAAGCCTGTCGAGTTCCAGGTGATCGATGCGCCGTACGGCCATGACTGCTTCCTGCTTGAGGAAGCGCGTCAGACTCCGATCATCCGCCGCTTCCTGGCCGAAGGTCAGGGCCGCGGGTGACGCCGAGGAAGAGGATTTGGTGACCGACAAGTTCCCCCGCGCCGAGGAAGCTCGCGCGTTCGGATTCGAGACACGACAGCTGCACGCCGGACAACGGCCCGACCCGAACACGGGCGCACGTGCGGTGCCGATCTTCCAGACGACCAGCTACGTGTTCGAGGACCCGGAGTCGGCGGCGGCGTACTTCAACCTCCAGGAGTACGGGAACACGTACTCGCGGATCATGAACCCGACCGTCGCGGTGTTCGAGGAGCGAGTGGCGAACCTGGAGGGCGGCTCCGGCGCGGTGGCGTTCGCCAGCGGGATCGCCGCGCAGGCGGCCGCGCTCTTCACGCTGCTGGAGCCCGGCGACCACGTCGTCTCGTCCTCGGCGCTCTACGGCGGGACGGTGAACCAGTTCAAGCACCTGCTGCGCAAGATGAGCGTCGAGGTGACGTGGGTCGACCCCGATGACCCGGACGCGTGGCGGCAGGCGGTCCGCCCGAACACGAAGGCCTTCTTCGGCGAGACGATCGGCAACCCGGCCGGAAACGTGCTGGACATCGAGACCGTGGCATCCATCGCGCACGAGCACGAGCTGCCACTGATCGTGGACAACACGTTCGCGACGCCGTACCTGTGCCGCCCGATCGAATGGGGCGCCGACATCGTGATCCATTCGGCGACCAAGTTCATCGGCGGTCACGGCACGAGCATCGGCGGCGTCGTCGTCGAGGCGGGCACGTTCAACTGGTCCAACGGGCGGTTCCCCGTGATCGCGGATCCGTCGCCCGCCTACCACGGCCTCCAGTTCCACGAGACGTTCGGGGCGTACGGCTACCTGATGAAGCTGCGCGCCGAGACCCTGCGCGATCTCGGCGCCGCGCTCGCGCCGCTCAACGCGTTCTTGTTCCTGCAAGGGCTCGAGACGTTGTCGCTGCGAATGGAGCGCCACGTGGAGAACGCGCGGGCGGTCGCGGAGTTCCTCGAGTCGCACGAGTTGGCGGAGAACGTCACCTACCCCGGCCTGCCGTCGAGCAGGTACCGCCCACTGGTGGACAAGTACCTGCCGCGTGGTGCCGGCGCGGTGTTCTCGTTCGACTGCGCCGGTGGCCGAGCCGGTGGGCAGGACCTCATCCGCGGTGTGTCACTCTGGTCCCACCTGGCGAACGTCGGCGACGCGAAGAGCCTGATCATTCACCCGGCCAGCACGACGCACCGCCAGTTGGGCGACGACGAACTCCGGGCCGCCGGGATCGGACCGGGGACGGTCCGGCTGTCGGTCGGCACCGAGTCCGTCGGGGATCTGATCTGGGACCTGGAGCAGAGTTTCGCGCACGTCGCCGCGACAGCGGGAAAGAGGTAGCGAGGGCATGACCGATCTCGGGCACTACCAGGACCCGTTGACGATCCAACGCGTGCTCCACAGCGCGGGGACCATCGCGATCGTGGGCCTGTCGAACAACGAGTTGCGAGCCAGTTACTTCGTCGGCTACTACCTCAAGCGGCACGGCTACCGCGTGATCCCCGTGAATCCCCGCGAGACGCAGATCCTCGGGGAGACGTGCTACCCGAGCCTGCTGGACGTGCCCGTGCCGGTGGACATCGTGGACGTCTTCCGCGCGCCGGACGCACTGCCGCAGATCGCGCGGGACGCCGTCGCGATCAACGCCGGCACCCTCTGGTGCCAGTTCGGCGTGATCAACGAGGAGGGCGCGCGGATCGCGGAGGACGGCGGCGCTACGGTGATCATGGACCGCTGCCTGAAGATCGAGCACGCGCGCTACGTGGGCCGGATGCACTGGCTCGGCTTCAACACCCAGCGCATCACGTCCGTCCGCGCCGGGCTCCAGTAGACGACGAGGCGAACCCGTCGCCGAGCCTTACGGCTGGACCGCTGTAGGGGCGGACGACTCATGCCACGCGCAGCGGCTCCGACGTCCGGACCAGATCCACGATGGAGTCGTGGATCCGGTGCCGGTACGGCCGGCGCGAGCCGTACCCGATGGAGGCCGCGACGTTGCCGCCCGCCAGCCTGCCTTGGTGCAGGGCATGCTGCCCGCTCATCGGGGTGATCTTGCCGGGCCTGGTGAGGTCGGGGACGGCGGCCACGTCGCCGCAGGCGTAGATCTCGGGGCGGCCGGGCACGGCCAGGTGCTCGTCCACCCTGATCCTGCCCTGCTCGGCCGCCAGTCCGAGGTTGGTCACGTGCGGATCGGGACGGACCCCGAAGCTCCACACGATCGTGCGCGTGGGGATGAACTCGCCGTCGGTGAGCCGCAGCCCCCGGGAGGTGACCTGGCCCAGCGAGGTCTGCGTCCGGACCTCCACGCCCCGCGACCGCAACATCCGCGCCGTGGTCCTGGACAGGCGGTGCCGCATGTCAGGCAGCAGCCACTCGGCGGGATCGGCCAGGATCCAGCGGATCGGCTGCCCGCGCAACCGCGGGTCGCGGCAGGCGATCGACTGGGACAGCCACTGCCCGGCCGAGGCCGCCGCCGTACCCGCATATCCCGCGCCGAGCACGACGAACGTGCAGTGCGCCGCGCGTTCGAAGGGATCGGTGCTCGCGGCGGCCAGGGAGAGCCGCCGGTGGATGTGATCGCGCAGACGGAGGGCCTGGCCGACGTCGTGGAAGCCGACGCTGTGCGCCGAGACCGCGGAGACCTGGGCGACTTCGCTCACGCCTCCCGCCGCGACGATCAGCCGGTCGTAGTCCAGCACGCCGCCGTCGTAGAGCACGCGCCGGGCGCGGGCGTCGATGTGGGTGACCGTGCCGAGCACCACCCGCACACCCGGCAGCGTCTCGGCCAGCGGCACGCTCACCCGATCCGGGTTGAGCACGCCCGTCATCACCTGCGGGAGCAACTCCGGATGGAGCGCGACGCCGGTCGGGTTGACCAGCATGATCTCCGCGCCGTCTCCCACCCTGCGCGACAGGGCATGGGCCGCCTGGTATCCGGCGACCCCGGCTCCGACGATCACAACCTGTGGCCTGTTCGATGTCACGATCATCTCCCTGAGGTGATCGCCGGGTCCCGGCGCTCCTGCTGCGCCGGCCGTTCGTGGAATCCGCCGTCCGGGGAGCGCGTGATGATCCCGGTCTCCACTCCGTGCTCGGCCACCTCGTGATCCGTCTGCTGAAGTGCGAGGCAGACCCACCGGGTGACGACGAAGGCGATGACGGGGCCGATGAGCACGGCGAACCTGAAGAAGATCGTCACAGCCTCGACCGCGAGCTGGAACTGTACGGCGATCTGGTCGTTGGCCGCGGCCGCCCACAGCAGGCCGTAGAACGTGACGCCCGCGACCGCGATGCCCGTCTTCACCGGCGTCTCACGCGGCCGATCGAGCAGGTCATGTGCGAGCGTCTCGCGGGCCATGCGGCTCGTGGTCTTGGGCCGGCCCAGCGCGTCGCGGCGGCCGCGGCGCGAGACGAGGAAGCGCTCGGCCGCCGGGTAGGCGGCCAGGGCGGTGAAGAAGACCCCGGGCACCACCAGTGTGGGGACGAGGACCGCGAGGCTGAGCGTGTGGTCCCCGATGGTGAGTTCCCACCCGGGCATGATCCGGAGGGCGCCGTCGAGGAACCCCATGTACCAGTCGGGAACCGAGCCCGCCGAGATCTGTGTCGGCGTGGCGGGGCCGTACAGCCATATGGGGGCGATCTGGAACCCGAACCCGAGGATGATCAGCATGCCGATCGTCGCGAGCGCCATCATCGGGCGCGCGCTCCGCCGCGCCGGCAGCGAGGCGACGAACCGGGAATGGCCGTGCCGCCGCACCAGCAGTTCACGGGCGACCAGCAGTACGGCCACGACGACCGCAATCAGCAGGTGCCCCCCGTACATGACCGGAATGACCCTGTCACCGGGGAAGCCCGGGCCGAACAGCAGCGACAGCGCCCAGGTCCCCACCACCGGGATGGACTGCACCACCGACACGATCAGCCACAGGCCCCCACCCGACAGCAAGTGGTCAGGCAGGGCGTTGCCGGTCTCCCCCGCGGCCATGCCCAGCGCCAGCAGCGTCACCCAGATCAGCCACTGCCCGGTCCGCGGGCGGCGGAACGCGCCGGTGAGGAACACGCGCAGCAACTGCAACACGACGGCCGCCACGAAGACGAGCGCCGCCCAGTGGTGGACCTGGCGGATGAGCAGGCCGCCGCGCACCTCCAGGCTCAGATGCATGGTCGAGTCGAAGGCCTTGCTGACCAGGAGTCCGCGCAGCAGGCCGTACGAACCGTTATAGGTCACCCGGGACATGCCGGGGTCGTAGAACACCATCAGCGCCGCCCCGGTCACCAACAGGACGACGAACGACCAGACGGCGATCTCCGCGAACATGAACGACCAGTGGGAGAACTGAAACGAGCGGCGCTCGGCCGACGACGGACGCATGTGGGGCCCCCTAACCTTGCCTCACTCACATGACGGGATCGGCCCGGGATATGTGACGCCGATGAGGCGTCGGTGACGGTGATTCGCGTCACTGCCATCGGGCCCTCGGATCCATCCCGATCGCCGATCGCGCCGTCGCGGCCTGATAAGACATGAGGTGCGGGACGAGGGCGAACGCCAAAGGGAGGGTCGGTCGATGCAGGGCTCGCCGGGCGATGGCCGGGCCGGCTTCGGGTCGGGGCTCGACCTGCATCTCGATCTGCCCGGCATCGGCGGGGTGGGGCGGTCGCTGGAGGCCGCCCTCCGCGAGGCGGTGCGGTCGGGGCGGCTGACCGCCGGCACCCGACTCCCGGGCACCCGTGGTCTCGCCGCCGACCTCGGCCTGTCCAGGGGCACGGTCGTCCATGCCTACACGCAGTTGATCGCCGAGGGGTGGCTGACGGGCGCGCGTGGATCCGGCACCCGGGTGGCCGACGTGCTGCCGGAGTCCGACACCGGCGAGACTGTCGGCCACGGTCGTCTGGAGCCTCGCGCCGCGTCCCTGGGCGACCTGCGTCCCGGCCGGCCCGACGTCAGCACCTTTCCGCGCGCAGACTGGGTTTCGAGTGTCCGCCGGGTGATGTCGGCGATGGAGTCCGAGCAGATGGGCTACCCCGACCCGGCGGGCATGCCCGCGCTGCGCTGGGCGGTCGCCGACTACGTCTCGCGGACCCGCGGAGTGTGGGCGAGCGCCGAATCGACAGTGATCACTGCGGGGTTCACCCAGGCGCTCGCGCTGCTCGCGCGCACCTTCCGCCGTCTCGGCGCCCAGCGCGCGGCGACCGAGAACCCGGGGTTCGTGCTGCACCGTGAACTGCTGGCCGCGGCGGGGATCGCCCCAGTGCCGCTGGCGGTGGACGCGGACGGCGCCGATCCGTCGGGCCTCCCGGACGGCACGGGGTTCGCGCTGCTCACTCCGGCCCACCAGCACCCGTGGGGCGTCGTGCTGGCGCCGGGAAGACGCTCGGCGTTCATCGACTGGGCCCGGCGGAACGACGCCTATGTGATCGAGGACGACTACGACGGCGAGTTCCGCTACGACCAGCAGCCGGTCGGCGCGATGCAGGGGCTGGCGCCCGATCGGGTGATCTACGCGGGCAGCACCAGCAAGACCCTGGCGCCGGGAGCGCGGCTCGGCTGGCTGGTGGTGCCCGCCCCGCTGCGCGGTCCCCTGCTGCAGACCGTGCGGGAGACCGGCTCGGCGCTCCCCGTGATCGACCAACTCGTGCTCGCCGACCTGCTCTCCCACGGCGGCTACGACCGACACGTACGGCGGGCCCGGCTGGGTTACCGGCGGCGCCGCCACGAGCTGGCCGACCGGCTGGCCGCGGTCACCGACACGCTGCTCACGGGCGTCGCCGCAGGTTTGCACGCGCTGCTGCCGGTCGCCTCCGCGGCCGCCGAACGCGAACTGGTCGCCACGGCGGAGCGGGCGGGACTGCTCCTGCACGGCCTGCACACCGCGGGCTACTGGCACCCGACGGGCGAGGAGCGTCCCGCCGCCCTCGTCATCGGCTACGCATCGCCGCCGCAGCACGCCTGGCGCCGGGCGCTCGACATGCTGGTCTCGCTGGTCGGCAGGCCGCCCGGCGCCATCAGGTAGCGGTGCCGCCGGCGAACGCCGCGAAGCCGTCCCGCCACGACGGATACCTCGGCACCCAGCCGAGGTGCTTGCGGGCGTAGTGGTTGTCCGCGCCGCGCGCCCACCCCTGCCGGCCGGTGTCCGCCGGAGTCGGAGGTGTGGCGCCCACGGCCGCGCAGAAGGCGGACACCCATTCCCCGCCTGGCGCCGGCTCGTCGTCGCAGACGTTGACCGCATGATTGGCGGGCCAGTCGAGCGCCTGCACCGCCGCGGTGGCGGCGTCGTCGGCGTGCACGAAGGAGACCACGTCGCCGCCGGCGGCCAGTCCGCCTGCCCGTGCCATGTCCGCGGCGAGGCCGTCGGGCGCGTACCAGGTTCCGGGGCCGTAGAACTCTCCGTAGCGCAGGACGACCCACTCGGGCATCTCGTGGACGGCCGCCTCCAGCGCCGCCGCGGCCCCTACTCTCGTTCCCCGCTCCCCCGGTGCGGCGAGATCGAGCGGCGTCGTCTCGTCGGCCGGCTCGTCTCCCGCCTCGTAGATCCAGGCGATGCTCTGTGCCACCATCCGGCGTACGCCTGCGGCCAGTGCCGCGTCGACCAGGTTGCGGGTGCCCTGCCTGCGCAGCGCCGCGTTCGCCGCGAAGTCGCCTGCGGCCAGGTCGGTGAGCTGGTGCATCACGATGTCGGGCGCTGCCTCTATGACCGCGGCGGCGAGGCCCGCGCCGTCGAGGGCGTCGGCCACCACAGGCTCCGCGCCCGACGCGCGCAGCGCGGCGGCCCGGTCGGGCTTCCGGGTGAGTGCCGTGACCTGGTGTCCCTCGGCGACCAGCAGCGGCACCACCCGCCGGCCGATGACCCCAGTCGCTCCCGCAAGAAAGATCCGCATGCCTGCCGCCGATCAGTTCGGCCGGGGAGCACGGCGGTCACGGCGGGCCGCGAGCTCTGCGTCGTCGACGTAGGTGAGCATCGGCACATCGGGCACACAGAACATGACCACGACGAACCGGCTCCACGAGTCGGACAGGTTGTTGGCCGCCTGGTAGTGGATGACGTCGCCGCCGGGCTCCCAGAACGCCTCACCCGCGCGGATCACCCGCTCCGGCTCGCCCTCCAACTCGAAGATCATCTCCCCTTCGACCATGTAGCCGTAGACCGGGCCCGAGTGCCGGTGCGGCGGGGAGCCGGGGTCGCCGGGCGGCAGCTCGATGAGCGCGGTCATCACATCGGCGGGGTCGGGAAGCTTGGACGGCGTCCCGTGGAAAAGCAGGCTCAGGACGCTGTTGCCTTTAGTGTCTATGTCCATGTCTTCGACGCTAGCCGGGAAGCGGACCAGTGAAATAGTCCACTTCTCGGCTCATCGGATGTACCACTTTTCGGAGACGAACCGGCCGGGAGCGACCATCGCGAGGCGGGCGAGCAGCGATGACGCGCCGCACGCCGGTGCCCGCGGTTGAAGACCGGCCTCTCCGGCCTCATCAGTTCTGGCCGCGGAATCGAGACCGGCGGCGAAGGAGCGCCCAGATCATCACCACGGCCGCCACGACCCCGGGCCCACAGTGTGCGAGAAGGACGCCTCCGAGGCTGGGACCGCCCCAGTCGCCCTGGTACGTCGCCGGATCGGACATGTCGATGACGAACGGCTCGACGAGTGCGCGGGCGACGGCGTAGGCGCCCACGATGAAGCCGAATATCTTGATGGCCTTCCACATGCCTTCACGGTAAGTTCGCGATTCACCGAATGGGCGAGCCCATTGAATTCCGACTACCGGGAGTATTCCGGTAGCGCGCGAACGCGCGTGGCGGACGTGAGACGCTCCACTGCCCCGACTGCCCGCATCAGCGGCAGCCGGACCAACGCGTCCCGCATCCGCTTGCCGCCCGCGGTCTTGGGCACCATCAGCCGAATGTCGGGGCCGATCCGCTGCCTTTTGCGAACCAAGGGGCGGTGGTCATCGCTGTAACGAAGGAAGGCGACGCCGTGGTCACCTCCGGTCGCCGCGAGTTCCCCCTGGGGTGGTCGTTGCCTGATGGAATTTCTGCCGCCCCGCTGAACTAGTGGGCGCCCGCCAGGTTGAGACCGACGACGCCGGCGAGGATCAGAAGGATCGAGGCGATCTTGAGGAGGGATGTGTCCTCTCCCAAGAAGATCATGCCGAGGGTCGCGGTGCCGACGGCACCGATGCCTGTCCAGACGGCATAAGCCGTACCGACGTCGAGGCTCTTCAGCGCGAGGGTGAGGAGACCGAAGCTGAGCAGGGCGAACACGATGAACCCCACGCTCGCCAGAGGTACGGAGAACCCGTCGCTCAGCTTGAGCATGTAGGCCATCGCGACCTCGAACAGACCAGCGGCGACAACCATGAGCCAGGCCATGACAGCTCCCTTTCCTAGGGGAGCGTCGTCTTTGCAGGCCGGGTACGGCGCGTCTCGTCCGGACGGTTCCCGATGCGGGCCCCGTATCCGCGACAACGGCGGCGACCGCATATCGATTCCCGGCCCGCCGCTCCGCCGTGGTCCCGGCCCCTCAGACGAGCCGACGACTAGGAGATCACAGCAGTTCGTAGATGCTTTCGCCCTCATCGTGGTGGGCGATGGGCAGGAAGTCGGGAACGGTGCGGGACGCCGAGGCGCGTAGGCGTGTGACCGCTTCCTCCTCCGTGGGTGGAGTGACGCCGAGAAGGCTGATGAGCTCCGCGTGGGCGGCTGCGTAGTCAGGGTCGTCGTTTCGGATCTCCTCCTCCAGCGCCTCGGCCGAATGTCCGTGCAACAGGTCCTGCCAGTAGGGGAACGCCGCAATCAGAGCGAGCGCTTCCACCAGGTCGGCGGCCATCAAGGTGGCTTGACCCTCGGAATCGGCGTACAGAACTGGGCGCGTGGTGCCGGGCGTTCCGCACAGGAAATAGGTTCCGCCACTGCCGTCTCCGGCTATCGGCGTCAGCGACAGTCCGGATGGCAGCCTCAACTGCTCAACAGGGTCACGCCGCGCGATGTCGAAGTCACCCGGCCACATCAGTAGATCGGCCAACTCTGGAGTTGTCTCAATCCGGTGGAGAAGATCGTCGGCTCCGCTCATGGGGCGGACCTTAGCGCACAAGAGCACACGTCCTCGACCGCTCTCAACCGCGCCTTCGGTGAGGCGCCGGCGGAGAGGCTGTGGGCGGGATCTCCTGGTCCCATGAGCGGTGTCTATTTCGCTTGCCGGGCGCGGGTGGTGATGATCGTATGGTGCCCATGCTGGGTTTGGCGGATCTCAGTGACGAACGCGTGGTGGAAGCTCTTGGTAGCGCGCCTCGGACCAGTTCGGCCTACCGCCATCTGCTCAACCGCGGTCGCGCGGCCGTGCCGGCGATCCGGACGGGTCTGCGCCACCCTGACCCGGTGGTCCGGGAGCAGTGCTGCAAGCTGCTCGACCACCTCCTGGTGGAGGACGCGATCGAGGAAATGATCGCCATATTGGAGGACCCGGTCCCGTCGGTCCGAGTGGCCGCGGTGCACGCACTGTCCTGTGACCGCTGCAAAACCGATGCGTGCCGGCCCGATGAGGCCTTGGTGCTGGCGCCGGGCATGCGCCTGCTGCGTCACGACCCTGATCCACACGTGCGGGCAATGGCGGTGGAATTGGTCGGGCGCTTCGTGCACACAAGCGTGGAGGCCGAGGCCGCTCTCATCCAGGCCCGCCAGGCCGATCCGTCTCCCGCCGTACGCAAGAAGGCGGGTTGGTACGCGCCGGGCGGCACAATCCATCGCCGCACCTAAGAGCCGTCTGAACTGCCCCCTCTGGGACGAGCGTTGAGCGCGATGGGGTCCGCGCTGATCAACGTCTCGACGGCGGCTCGATCGGGGAGCGATGGGCTGGCCCCGGCAATGGTGGTGGCTAGTGCGCCCGCTGCCATGCCGTGCTGGATCGCGGTGCCGTCGTCCAGCCCCGCGGCGAGGGCGGCGCCGAAGAAGCCGGTGAAGGCATCGCCCGCCGCCGTGGTGTCGATGGGCGTCACCGGATAGGCGGGGTAATGGCGAGTACGTTCGGCGGTGACCGACAGGGCGCCGCCCGAACCGAGGGTGATCAGGGCGTGTGCGACGCCCCGATCGAGAAACCAGGATGCGGCTCGCGCGGCGGACTCCAGGTCGGTGACCGCCACCCCGGTCAACGCGCCCGCCTCGCTCTCGTTCGGCGTCACGACGTCGACGTGCTGCCACACGTCCTCAGGCAGCGTCTGCGCGGGAGCCGGGTCGAGCACCACCGTCAGTCCTGCGGCCGCCCCTGCCTTCGCCGCGTGGCAGGTGACCGGCGTGGGGATCTCCAGTTGGAGCAGGAGCACGCTGGCCGCGCCCTGAACGGCCTGGATGCCGGCCTCGGCAAGCTCCGCGTCGAGGGCGGCGTTGGCCAGCGGGGTGATGACGATGTCGTTCTCCCCCGAGGCGTCGACACGGATGTGCGCGACGCCGGTGCGGCCTTCGACAGTGCGGATCTGCGTCAGCGTGACTCCGTGCGACCGCAGACCGGAAAGGACGATGTCGCGGAACGGATCCTGTCCCACGCAACCGGCGAGCCACGTGGGAGCACCGGCGCGAGCGGCGGCAACGGCCTGATTGGCACCCTTGCCACCGAGCACGAGCGTGCAGTCGTCGCCGAGCACGGTCTCGCCGCGACGGGGAAGTCGCCGGCTGAACGCCGTGACGTCCGCTGTGATGCTCCCGATGACGAGAACGCCATTCGGTTCCATGCGATCCGCTCCGTCCTTGAAGTCGTTCTGCCGTCGAAGATCGGACTCCGTCGGCGGGCACCCGCGGCGCGGGACGGCAGGCCCGGATGTCAGACGGTCATCCGCGTCGCGACGACCGGTTTCGACGCGGTCGGCGATCGTGATGGGCGTGACTCATCCCGATCGTGCCTTTCGCGCTCGTGGCAGGTTGACGGCCCCGCCACCGGGCTTCCCAGGCGGCGCCGTCGACGCCCGATCGATCAGCTTGGTGCCCAGCACGATGCGACGGGGGATGTCGTTGACGTACTGCGGGTTGAGACGGCGAAGGAGCAACCGCATCGCCAGAACCCCTTGCTCGACCATGGGCCGGTCGATCACGGTGAGCGGCGGCCGGAGCAGCGGGCCGGTATCCAGATCGTCGAACCCGATCAGGCTCACCTGACCCGGAACGTCGACCCGCATGTCGTGGAGGGCCTTGAGAGCGCCGAGGGTCATGAGATTGTTCGCGGTGAAGATGGCAGTGGGGGGCTCCGGCAGCGAGAGCAGGGACAAGGTGAGCTGGTAGCCGCTCTGCTCCCGGAAGTCGCCGATGAGGTCGTGTTCGGGAGCGATGCCGACGCCCCCGGCCGCGAGTGTTTCCAGGAAGCCTTCGCGACGCCGCCGGCCGGGCGTCGTGTCCGGCGGACCGCTGATTGCGGCGATTCGGGTGTGGCCGAGCCCCAGCAGGTGCTCGGCCGCCTGCCTGCCTCCGTCGGCGTTGTCGACCAGGACCGCGTCGAACTCCTTGCCGTCCGCCAGATCGCGGTCGATGAACACCAGTGGCACATTGGTGTCTCTGACGTTCAGCGGGGTCCGGTCCTGTTCCGTGGCGGGGGCGAGGATGACACCGTCCACCCGGCGCGCCAGGTCGGCGAGCACGTGATCCTCTCGCTCGCTGCTCTCGTCGCTGTTGGCCAGGATGATGCGGTACTGCTCCGTCCGGGTGACGGACTCCATGCCCTTGACGACCGCGGCGAAGTAGGGATTGGTGATGTCCGGGACGACGACTCCGATGGTATGAGTTCGCCCGGATTTCAGGGACTGCGCCGCGGCGCTCGGCCAGTAGCCCAGTTCCTCCACCGCAGCCTGGATGGCCTCGGATGAGCGCACCGGCTGGCCGCGCAGGAAGCGCGAAACGGTCGCGGGCGATACACCGGCGCGAGCCGCTACCTCATGGATGGTGACCAAATGCGCTCCAGGTGAAACCGTTGTCAGAGAATGGTTGCACCTTCACCTGCAGAAACGTCAATCCCTGAAGGTGCTCTCGTTGCCGACTCGTAACATTTGCCGCAAGTCAGGCGTTCGGCGCCCATCCAAGGCCTGAACCGCCACTGACCTGCCCCACCTTCAGCGGTCCGGATCCGCCGGGTGAAATCGTTGTCAGTGCTGTGCATCATGGGCTGGAATGTCACAAACATGTGTCGGTGTGTTACTTCCGCTGGCACCCTCTTGACAGCGGATCGGCATCGGGGCAATCGTCCTACCAGCAACTATGCGGAGTGCGCCCCACTTGATGCGGGCATGGCTGTCGGAGGAGTGCCGGTGACTGGTCCTGAAGGACGGCGCGGAGGTTGGCGCCTGTCCAACGCCCGAGGGACACCGTTTTCAGTCTGAACCTCATCACGCGGCCGATCCGGTCCCGTTGCAGATTCGCCTACTGGTTCCGTAACAGGCGCGAATTCGCTGTGCTGTCCGTCCGCAACCAGGACGGTGCCCCACCGCTTTCCGGACCTTTCAGACCAGTGAGCGCTGTCGACCGTCGCGGACCACCCCCTCCGCTGTCGCATTCTCAGCCCCCAGAAAGGCTTCTCTCATGGCCTCGTCCGTTTCTCGTCGCGCCTTCCTGTCCGGCGTTGGCGGCGTGTCGTTGCTCGCCGCCGGAACCGCGTTGAGCGCCTGCTCGTCGTCCTCGTCCTCCACCACCTCCGCCTCCGGTCCCGCCAAAGTGAACTTCCAGCTCGGGTGGGTGGCCAACGTCGAGAACATGGGCCTGTTCATGGCCGACCACGCCGGCTACTTCCGTGATGAGCAGCTCGACGTGACGCTGACGCCGGGTGGCCCTTCGGTCGTCGTCGAACCACTGGTGGTCAGCGGGAAGGCGTTGGTCGGTCTCGACTCCGTCGACACCATCGCCAAGGCGCGCAACGAGGGCGCAGCCCTGAAGATCGTCGCTGCGACCATGCAGGTCAACCCGACCGCCATCATGTCCCTCGCCTCAGCTCCGGTGAACACGCTGAAGGACCTCGTCGGCAAACGGCTGGGGGTCCAGCAGAGCGGCGTGGAGATCATGAACACCGTCTTCAAGGCCAACGGCATCGACCCGGCCAGCGTGACCCTGGTACCGATGCAGTTCGACCCGTCGCCCCTGGTGGCCGGGGATTGCGATGCCTTCATGTCGTTGCTGGTGAACCAGCCCATCCAACTGGATCTCCAGGGTGTGAAGACCAAGACGTTCACACTCAACGAGTACGGCTACAACGTTTGGGCCGACGTGTTGCTCGTACGCGAGCAGACACTGGCCGACAAGGCCAAGCGCGAGCAGGTCGTCAAGGTCGTCCGCGCCGCGGTGCGCGGCTGGCAGGATGCGCTCAAGGACACCGACGCCGCGGCCAAGCTGGTCGTCGAGCAGTACGGCAAGAGCCTCAACCTCGATCTGAACGCGCA
>Ga0310811_10002281_pt1 | contig 23921 bp, 24 predicted proteins | sample YCmetagenome_FD_207642 | JGI IMG/M metagenome (GOLD analysis project Ga0310811, IMG submission 207642) | Soil microbial communities from experimental microcosm in Duke University, North Carolina, United States - YC | ecosystem: Engineered > Artificial ecosystem > Soil microcosm > Unclassified ... | reverse complement strand
AACCTTGACAAGTACGCGGGAGAAGTCATCAATCCTGTGTTGCGCAAAGCAGGCATTGAGTGGAAGGGCTTTCATGCCGGACGCAGAGGATTAGGAACAACCCTGCGAAGCTTGACCGGCAACAGCACAGCCGCACGCGATGTACTCGGTCACAGCACAACACGTGTCACGGAAGATTCTTACGAACACAGATTGCCGGAAGATGCGTTGCGAGGAATGAAGCAGTTGGAAGCGAAGGCTACAAATGGAAATTCTAACGGTTAAAGAAGTTGCTTCTATGCTGCGCGTCAGCATTTGGCATGTTTACGAGTTAGTACAACCACGCACGAAGTCAGGAGATGTGCGCGAGAATCCTTTGCCGTGTGTGAGGTTGGGGAAGGCAATACGTTTTAACAAAACAAAAGTGGAAGAGTGGATTGACGAATTGTCAAACTCTAACCATGTACGAAGCGGTTAACGTGAAGTGGAAGGGTTTGTACGCCGGTCGCAGGGGTGCCTGCACCGCTATCGTTGAAGCCACGAATGGCAATTACGCTGTTGCACAAGCCGTGTTGCGACACAAGACGATGGATACCACGTTGCGTGTGTACAAGAAGCAAATCACACCACAAGGGTTGGTTGCGGGAATGAAGCTGTTTCAGAAGTCGCTCACGAAGGGTGAAGAACAATGAGAGGTGATGTTGTACCAGAGGTTGATCCCGATGACTTCAAAAAGGTCTGGGACATTCGGAATTCGGTGTTTGGAAATTTGATAGATATGGAAATATACCGAAGCCTTTGCAAACCAGACACAGATGTAAAAGCCACGGTTGTCCGGGCGAACGTCCTTTTCATGCTGACTCGCACTTTGCCTGACAAGTTTGCAAAGATCATGGATCGCGGACAACTAAACGACGCATTCCTTTCAACATTTGCCAATATCCCGTTGGTAGAAGGTGAAGATGTCAACGTTGAAAACTTGCTTCGACACCTAGAAACAGTTCAGCAGGCCACTGACCAAGAGTGATTCGTTAACTCACACAGTCTTTAACCAACAGCATTTCACACGTGCACTGTGATAAGTAAACAACTATTGCACTGTAATAAGTAAATAACTATTGAACAAAGACAGTTACACACTTAGTAACTAGCCATTTTGAGTACAGAAGGGCCGTAGACAGCTTTCAGCCGAGATGCGATTCTGCGATCAGTTGGGGAGTTCAAATCGTTCGCGGGGAGCAAACAACATGCAGCAGATGATTGATTCCGTCACAGCCGTGGAAGAAGCAACGATTGAGGTAATTAAAAAAGAGGCGGCAGACTTAGCGTTTCAGGAAGCGATTGAGGAAGCAGAGCGGAGTGCAAGACGCGTGAAGATGACTGAGCAACAGAAACGCGAATACGCGCTGTACCGCAAGGCGTGCAGGTTCGCAGGAGTGATGCCGACGCGTGCGGATTTTCTGGCCGGTGACATCCCAAAGTGCGTCACGCGAGAAATTGGTTGGTTGTCGAGTCAGGTGCAGCAGCTTGCGATTGGTGCGGCTGTTGGACGCTGAAAGGCCATGATGGGGCTGTGGTAGGCACATCACCCATCAGGGGAGCAAACAACAATGGAACCTGTCATTGATTTCTTAGCAGAGGCGGAATTGAAGGAAGCAGAGCAGCGCGTGATGCAGATATTTGATGTGAAGCAGGCGAGGCCGTGCCACCCTGTGATTAGCAAAGACGCGAGGAAGGCACGCAAGGCGGGAAAGCATGAACGCATTGCAAAGTTGGTGGTCAGTCTGCAAGCGAAGGCAGCCGGTGCAGGCCGCTAGTGATTTTGTTGGGTTCTGTGGAAGCTTTAAGCGGCACTGCCATCGGACGATGCAGTTGTATTCCACGCCTTCTGGATGTCGCGAATGATTGCCTCTAGCGATGCCGCCGCCTGCTCTATATTCTCGGCATGTTGGGTTAGGGAGTCTTTCAGTGTTTCAGATTTCAGTGCGAGGAGCCTTGCCGTTTCACCTCTCCCGCGCATCGCATCCAATTCCAGTTGCAGACGGGTTAGCATTTCTGACTTTGAGCCATTCATCCCGGCGGGAACTGTGGTGCTCGGCTTCTCTACCTCGTCGCGTTGGAACTTATCACTCATGAAGCCTTGTTGGATGCACTACGAAAACGAAGGACAGACCGTTTTAGTTCTCTCTCTGATGGGGTAATGCCACCATTCGGCCCTGTCTAACCAGTTAAGCCGCGCGTCTTTCTTGAAATCCATCTTCTTTGTCCACGAGTTTCAACGAAGCAACTCGTTTCAATCGGCGGTTGTGTTCGCGGAGAGCGACTCTCAAGTACTCAAGCGTCTGAAGCCGCTCACGCTCACTCTCGGTCTCCACCGCCCGGATGCACAAAGCGCGGATACGGTCTTCTAATCGCCTTTTCACAGCCTGACCCACCACGATAAATCGTATGGGAACCCCTCGGATTGTTGGATACCACACAAACTGTATTTTCAGCCGCATAATGGGTCACGTCCAGTAAGGTGCCTGTTTGGTTGCTCAAGTTGCTGGCAGCTACCGCTTCGCGTCTGCTATGATTCCGGCCCTGAGGTGGAAATCACAATGGTGGATTTTTCAGGCACCATCAAGCAACTGATTACAGAGCGTGACCGGCTCAACGCTGCAATCGCAACCCTTCAAAATCTCAATGAGGCGTCTGCTAGAACATCAGGCAAGCGCAGACTCTCAGCGTCAGCACGTGCAAGAATCGCAGCCGCTCAACGCAAACGTTGGGCAAAGGTCAGAGCGAAGAAAGCAAAGTAAACCACAAAAAAACAATCGACCCAATTTGTTTTTGTTTATCAACATCCATCATTCTTCGTGAAACGCAGCCGGAACCGTTCATTTCGCGAAGACTTGAATCCTGCCTTCAATGGGACTAGCGTTAGAGAGTCCTTTACACATCCTTCCGCCGTGCCTCTGGAAGCGGCCTCTTGTGCAACTGATGAACGGATTGGTTCGACGCAGGAGGACTGCCATGCTTCTAAACGGCTGGAAAGAGATTTCAAATCATGTTCAACGAGCCGTCCGCACCGTTCAACGATGGGAACGTGTTGGTCTGCCAGTCACGCGCATCACCAACAGCGCGAGGTCTCCCGTCATCGCACGTTCTGAAGAATTAGACCAATGGCTCGTGCGTCTACGCCCAAGCAGTCCGCAACCCTTTGCTTCAGCGGAGTTCACGGAAATACGGAGCGCAGCGGCTCAGCGCAAACGTTGGGCAAAGGTCAGAGCGAAGAAGCACTGAACACATGGCCCTTTACCTTGCAGTTCGTTGCCACACCAACTTGGAACACTTCATCCCGCTTCGGCTGATTGAATATGCAGATGATTTACAAAGAGTTGCGTCTGCGCCATTTGATGCTGAGTGTTCCTCTTGCGGTACGTCTCAACGATACGGTTCTCATCAGGTTATAGTTTGGAAAAGCACTCTTCCACCCACTAAAAACTTTCAGACGCACCCATCCTTCCGATGAGTGTACCGCTGCTTGCTAAAAATGCTTGGCTCATGTCGTTTCCTCTACTTCTTCTTAATTTAGAAGTCCGACAGATGAATGGTGGTTGTTGTAAGCAACCCGCTTCGCAGTGGTGACCGGCTGACATTCCTTTCTCTCCAAAATTCGTATAAACTTCTCGCCATCCATGATTGGGGCCTCAGTGGGAATCACAACCCACATCCGACTCACACCGGATTGCTGTGCCAACGCAGCATCAATGGCACAGCCCGCCTTTTGGTCATCCTCTCGGCTGCTCTGAGGGTTGAGTACGTAGCCATTTACCAGCAAAATAGGCTCAGCCGTCACATAAGCTACAACCTCACCACGCTCATTGGCAGCTTTTGCGATGAGGAGATTAGGGTTCTCGGTTTGAATGGTCGAACTAGAAGGCCACGTGAACAAGTCTCGCAGGTCCTGCCACGGCAGTTCTACGAGTTTTCGCACTGTTGCCTTAAACGAATTACGCATTGTGATTTTTCCTTTTACCAACCATTGCCGCCACGTTCACCGGCAGCTTGTAATTCCCGTTGGAATCCCTGATTTGCGACCTCTCGCAAATCTTCAAGGCTCATTGAATTCAACTCATCTTCCGTGTGGACGCGAGTCTCAGCCGCACGTTGCTCTCTCGCGGCCTTTGCACGTGCGTTTGCAGCAGCCTGTTGCTGCTTCACTATGGCACTCTGATCGAGTTGTAGGGAGTTGTTTGCACGGCATACTGCATAGGCTCTTTCAAACTCATCAACCGTGTACACTCGCTCACCGTATAACGCTTCCAGTGTCCTGTTCATGGTTTGACCGTTTGAGTCTATGTCAATCCACTCTGGATGAAGAGCAATGAAAGCATCGGCATTCGCACGTTGTGCGACGGAGATGCCGTTGACACGCTCAAGACCTTCGTAGGCTGCGCGTTGTTTTTATTCTCGCTAGCCGTTAGGTTCTTACTAAAGATCGAACTGGTAAACACGGCCTTTGCTGTATTCATGTTATTTGCTTTAGGTCTGTATTGGATGATGGCTTGGGTTAAGCAGAGATCACCGCATCGCTCGTAACCACGATATGAAAATAGTCCCGGTCTTAATGGCCGCTGCACTTCTCATTGGTTTGATCTTTTGTGCCGCGTTTCTCGTTGAACATTCACTTAAGGGAGCGCTTAATGCGGTCAAGATAGCGCTGAAAGGTGAATTTTCAACGGATACAGGTACATTAAATCTTGTTGGTATGGTACTGATGGTTTTCGTCTTCTTGTTTTCAAACCTTCATGAGACTGTGACAAACGTATTGAGCGTGGAGAAACCCGCTCCCGCGCAAAATCAAGTTCTGGCCCCTGTCGTGTTGTTTGGTTTGGGTTTTGTGGGTTCCTTGATTTGTGTTTTGCTTGTGGAAAGAAAATCGAAATAGCGACAATGAACGATGACCCCAACAACAGCACAATCTGAAGTTCGATAGACCGCCGACTTCGCGGCCTTCGCTAACAACTTTCAGATCGAAATTTCATCCCACATTCATCCCATGGAGCAAAACGGACCATAACGGAAAGGCGCGTAAACACTGAGTTTCGGTTGGAATCGAACGGAAGGTAAGTAGCTTTCTTTTCAGTCGTTCACGCGATTAGCAAACCGCCGCATTCGGCCACTCTGCCACCTCTCCGGCGGGACGGGATCAGTTTATCACCTCGATCTCTGGCGTTTTTGATCATCTACGCTGGGCGGTGGAATCTGCCCGCGAGCGCGGACTTTGGCGTGTCCCTTGATGTGGCTACCCCTTTCTCCTCATTGCGGTTTCCTTGGTCACTATTGCCGGGAACGCGTGATTCAATACACTCTCATATAGGACTTATGGACGCGACCGAGCAGCCACAACCAAATGGGCCGTCGTTGCTCAACACGCGGATTTGCGATCTCGGACTGAAGATCGAGGGTTCGCTGGTCGAAAAATTCGTGCAGCAGTTTTACCGGGAGCTGGAACAAAAACGAATCGTGAAATTCCGCCCCGGTGTTTATCTCACCGACGAATGGGGATGCCCCTCGGGTGAACCCGTGATCGGAATTCCGTTTTATCTGGCTTGCGCCGACGTTGCCCAGGTCGAGAAGGACAACAACGATCTCGAGAGCGATCGCGAAATCATGATGTACCTGCGGCATGAGGCCGGGCATGCCTTTAACTATGCGTATCGGCTGCACCGCACGCCGGAGTGGAAGCAATTGTTCGGGCCGTACCGCAGGCCTTATCGGGAAAACTATCGGCCGGTGCTGTTCTCGAAGGATTACGTTCGCTACCTGCCGGGTTGGTACGCGCAGAAGCATCCGGATGAAGACTTCGCCGAGACCTTCGCCGTGTGGATGACGCCGCGTTTGAATTGGCGCAAAAAGTATCGCGGCTGGGGAGCAATGGCCAAGCTGCAATACATGGAGCGGACCGCCAGGCATTTGGGAAACGTCGATCCGGCGCGCAAGCGCGGCACGCCCGATATCACCGTGGACGAGATGGAGATGACGGTCGGCGACTTTTATCGCCACACCAGTGAACAGATTCCGTTGCTTGAGGTCACGCAAGATGGCGATCTGGCCGCCATCTTCGCCGCATCCAAGAAGAACAAATCGGCGGCCCCTGCTTCGCAGTTCCTGCAGAAGAACCGGAAAGCCCTGGTGGACCAGATCTCGATTTGGACGGCGATGCCGCGGCCTCAGGTGAAACGGCTGATGGAATCGATTGAAAAACGGAGCGCGGAGCTCGGGTTATTGATTGATACTAAGAAAGAGGCAGAGCATTTGTCGGAAGTGAGCGTATTCGCAACCACGCTGGTGATGAACCACCTGGCGCGCGCCAAGTTATTTCAGGCGTAAAACGCGAGGTTGATGACGGCAAGGGCTTTTAACCGCAAAGGACACTTGGGAATCGCAAAGTTCGCAATGAAGACGACGAAGGGAACTCAATGGGCGACCAATTGAAAGTCGCTGTGCTGTACGACGTTTGGGGGGAAGAAGAAGCCGCCGAAGCGGATGCGGCCGAGACCGGCCGCAAGAAAAAAGAAAAGGAAGACCGCGAAGAAATTTTCGATGCCCTTACTAAGCTGGGGCATGAGCCGTTCTACCACGTGCTCGATGGCCGCCCGCAATCGCTCTACGGATTGGCAAAGAGCGGCGCCGATCTGGTTTTTAATCTCACCGAGTCCTATGCCGGCGACGACACCAAAGAGATGAACGTTGCCGCCTACATGGACCTTCTCAACATCACCTATACCGGAGCCGGGCCGCACGCGCATTTCCTGGCGCAGGACAAGGGAACGGCGAAAAAGATGTTCCACTTCCACGACATTCGCACGCCGTATTTCGCCACTGCCTATCGCGGAAATATTGATCACGCGCACGACGTAAAGTTCCCGCTGATTGTGAAGCCGCAGCTCGAAGATGGTTCCATCGGGATCGATGCGGAAGCGGTAGTCAACAGCGTGAAGGAGTTGATGGAGCGTGTCGAATACGTGCAGAACGAATTCGATACTCCCGCGTTGATTGAGGAGTACATCGAAGGGCGCGAGATTTATGCTGCCATTCTGGGCAGCTATGAAAAAACCGAGGTCTTGCCTCTGGTCGAACTCGACTTGTCGAAACTTCCCCACGGGACGCCGAAGATCGCCAGCCGGGATGTGAAATTCGAGCGTGAGTCGCGCGCCTACAAGCTGACGAAATCCAAAATTGCGGAAGACCTGGATGAAGCGACCGTGCAGAAGCTTTCTGACACCGCTTTAGCCGCATATCGCGCGGTTAAGCTGCGAGATTATGGACGCATCGATATGCGACTCACTCCCGAAGGCGATGTCTATGTCATTGAGGCCAATCCCAACCCATGGCTCTCGAGTAAGCATGAGTTCGCCATGGCGGCGAAAAAGTCTGGCCGAAGCTACACCGAACTGATTGGTGAGATCGTGGACATGGCGGCGGTGCGGGGCAAGATTACCGCCAAAGCATCGGCCACTTAGCTTCGAGCCGCCTTCCTGGAGCGGGCAGGCTTTGCAGGCTTGGGAGACGCGGCATTTTCAATTCTGTTTCTTCCTCCCTGCTTGGCCCGATATAGAGCCTGATCGGCCTCTTCGATGACTTCCTCGACGGTTGTCTTCGGTCGCGATTCGGCAATACCAATGCTCACGGTCACCGACAAGACGGTTGTAGTTCGCGCCGGCGGGGCAGTCTTGCGTTTGCTAGGCGCGCGGCGATCCTTGGCGCGAGAATCTTTTCGCCGCTCCTGCCCACTACGAACACGAAAGGTGGAGTTCTCGATATTGAGGCGCAGCAGTTCCAGGTAGTCGGTCACAGCCGCGATGTTTTTGTTTGGAAACAGGATCGTGAACTCCTCGCCGCCCACGCGAAATGCCTCTCCCCCTCCGCCCACCCGCGCCAGTTTGGATGAAACCAGCCTGAGAACATGATCCCCGGTGTCGTGCCCGTAGCGGTCGTTAATACTCTTGAAGTGATCGATATCGACAACCGCGACTGCGTAAGGCGGCTTCAGGCGGAAGGTCACGTCGTTAAACGACCGCCGTGAGTTCAACCCGGTGAGCTCATCTTGATACGCCAGCGAGTATGTGTTTTCGACGATCGAGCCAGCCAGAGCCAGCGCAGCTGCGCCGAAGAATCCGGTTCCTGCGGTGCCACTCACTCCGGAATGGCAGCCAATCCAGGTGAGGATCAGGGACCAGAACATTCCGCTGTCGGTGGCACGGTGGAGCTGAATGAACCGGAACAGCAGTAGCCCCAACGAGACCAGAAACATCAGCATGGCCGGTTGCGGCACGCGCGAGTGGTAGTTGTGAAAGAGTGAGAAATGCAAAAATCCGGGCACCGGCTGATCGGGACGCGCGGCTGCGGCGACGAACACCGACTCAAAGAACAACAGGGCAAGGAACCACAGCAGCGTCCGGCCTTCGTCCCCGCGATCATTAAAGAAGGTTAAGAACGCAAAATTCAGGGGGATCAGCAGCGCGATGGCATCGAACGCGATTTTGCCAGGCCCGGGCGACCACTGGGCAAACCAATGGATCGCGTGATGGCCAAGCATCAGGACGATAACCGAGAACAGGATGCGGTTGGAATGGAACCTCCACGCCAGCAACCCTCCGGCAACGAAGGTAGCGTAATAAAAGAAGGTGACGCCGGAGAGGGACAGAGCAATCCACTTGCTATCCAGGAGCAGGACCGCGCCCAGCAGAATGACCACGCCGGGAAAAAGCAGCGAATTCAGCGACTTTTTGCTGAAGAACTCCATGGCTCAGTCCAATTATCCAACGGTACCCACCCAGGGCGGGAGGCACGCGAGTGGCATTCAAGGTTCAACCCGAAGGTTTGTATGCGGACCAAAGCATGGCCACGGATTTTCACGGATCGCCACGGATAAACCTCAATGAATAGAGATCCGTGCCAATCCGTGTGAATCCGTGGCGGGTTTGATTTCGCGAATTAAGCGCGATGACCACGGCGAAGCAAAATTCGCGAAATCCGCGCGATCCGCGGAGGGTTCGATGCCAAGAGCCGACAGCCAAGAGCCGACAGCCAACAGCCGACAGCCAACAGCCGACAGCCGATTTTCCCCCGCAGCCCTTCGTGTCTTGTCCCAAAGGCCAGCCTGCCTTAGAAAAGATTGGCCACTTATGCGAGTTCTCATTGCCGAAGACGATCCTGCTCTGGCCAGCTTTGTACGCAAAGGACTTGAAGCCGAGCACTATGCCGTAGACGTGACCACCGATGGCGAGCAGGCACGCGCCATGGCGGGCGAGCTGAACTATGACCTGCTCATGCTCGACCTGAATCTGCCGCGGGTGGATGGGGTGACCATTCTGCGGCACCTTCGCACCCGCAAACCCAGCCTTCCGATTCTCGTCCTGACCAGCCGAAACCGGATTGAAGACCGGGTACAATGCCTGGACCTCGGCGCCGACGACTACATGGGCAAGCCGTTTTCGTTTGCCGAACTTTCTGCCCGCATCCGTGCGCTTCTGCGCCGAAGCCATCTGCCGGCGGCGGCGGTGCTTGCGGTCGCCGATCTGAAGCTCGATCGCGTAGAGCGAAGGGTAGAGCGCGCAGGGAAACGAATCGAACTGACCTCCAAAGAGTTTGGGTTGTTGGAATACCTGATGCTGAATGCCGGCCGGCGTGTCACCCGCGCCATGATTATTGAGCACGTCTGGAACCTGTCATTCGATACCGGAACGAACGTCATCGACGTGTACGTGAACTACCTGCGCAAGAAAGTCGATCAGGGCTTCGAGAAACGCCTCATCCACACCATCCGCGGCGTCGGCTACGAACTGAGCGCGCGGGCCGAGGCGTAAGTGAGGGGGAGCTTTTGACCCTCCGCTGTCCCCTCGCGAGTATACTGAGCGCGTTCGCCTGGTGAAACCCACGTGCGTTTACGCCAACCGTTCTCATTTGCCCTAGTCACTCTCTGTGCCGTCGCTTGCGCCCAACAGAAGAATGCTCCACTTCAGAAAGTGGCTGACGTTCCCATGCCTGGCGCAGCCGTCCGGTTCGATTACCAGAGCTTTGATCCGTCATCGGGACGGCTATACATCTCGCACATGAGCGCGAACCAGCTGGTTGTCTTTGACGTGAACAGGCGCGAGGTAATCGCAAACCTCGACGGCTTTCCCAGTGTCCACGGCGTATGGGCTGTTCCCGAGCTTGGCAGGGTTTATGCATCCGCGACCGGCGAGCACAAACTCGCAGTCGTCGATATGAAAACCTTGAAGACGCTGGCGAAGGTCGGGCCCATCAACTATCCGGATGGGATCGCTTACGCGCCCGGTCCGAAGCGGGTCTTCGTTTCTGACGAGCATGGCGACGCCGATGCCGTTGTGGATGCGACCACGAATGTGATGATTACGAGCATTCCCCTGGGTGGCGGCGCGGGCAATACCGTGTACGATCCGCAGGCGAAGCGAATTCTGGTCGGAGTTCATCGCAAAAACGAAATTGTCGCCATCGACCCAGACACGCTCAAGATTACCGGCCGTTATGTTCTGCCTGGAATTGAGAACCCACACGGCATTGCGCTCGACCCCTCGGACAACTTGGCCTTCATCGCCGGAGAGGGCAACGCCAAGCTGGCCGTCATTGACCTGGCAGATATGAAAGTGCTCGGGACTTTACCCGTAGGCGAAGATCCCGACGTGCTGGCGTTCGATCCCGGACTGAAACTGCTTTACGTTTCGGCAGAATCGGGCGACGTTCGGGTCTTCAACGTCAGGAATCGGCAGCTCGTGCCTCTGGTCGGCATGTCTATGCCGTATGCGCACACTGTCTCAGTCGATCCCGGCACTCATCTGGTCTATTTCCCGTTACAAGACGTTCATGGGCGTCCTTTGCTGAGAATCATGGAATTCAAACCGGCAGCACCTCTCCTGGGAGAAGTGCTGTTCGCCCACTAGTCTCAAAACGAAGTACAACAGGCGAGAGACGGGCCCTCAGCATATTACAGTCGGAAACACCACGCATCTTGTGCTGAAGCCTGACGCTTGACGCCGGAGCCGCTTTCCCCGAGTTGAGCCTCCTTTTTGCGCTGTGTTAGATTCGTGGCTTCGCTCGAAGGAGAACCCGTGAAGGTATATACAGGCGAAAATGTCAGGAATGTCGCGATGATGGGGCATGGGCACGCAGGCAAGACCTCGTTGGTCTCGGCCATGCTTTACACCGCGGGCGCAAGTCAGAGGCTGGGTCGTGTGGACGACGGAACGGCGACCACCGATTACGACGACGAAGAGATTTCCCGCAAGATGTCGATTTCGACGGGCATGGCATGCGCCGAGTGGGCCAATACCAAAATTAACTTGCTGGATACGCCCGGTTTCAACATGTTCGTCCACGAGGCCAAGCTGGCGTTGCCTGTGATCGATGCCGCTGTGGTCGTGGTCGATGGCGTTGCGGGTGTGGAAGTGGTTACTCAGCGCGTGTGGGCATATTGCGAGGAGTACAACATGCCGCGAGTCATCGTTGCCAGCCGCATGGACCGCGATCGCGCCGATGCCGACCGCGTGCTCGAGTCTCTTGCCAACGTATTCGGTCGAAACGTAATTCCCCTCGAACTGCCCATTGGAAAAGAAAAGAGCCTGAGCGGCGTCGTGGACCTTGTCCGCATGAAGGCCTATACCTACGAACTCGGTGGGAACGGCAAGGGCAAAGAAGGCGAGATTCCCGCCAACATGAAAGAGGCGGCACAGGCTGCGCACGAAAAGCTGGTTGAGATGATAGCCGAAGGCGACGACGCGCTGATGGAAAAATTCTTCGACGCAGGCACGCTTTCCGAAGAGGACCTGGTTCCCGCCCTCCACAACGCGATTCGCGAAGACAAGATTTTCCCCGTGCTTTTCGCCTCAGGTCTGGGCAACGTAAGTGTCGATCGCTTAATGGACTTCATCGTCGAGTTCACGCCCACGGCCATCGAGCACGATGCCATTCGCGGTGAGGTTACGTCTGGGAATGGCGAGCCGCCATCGCGCAAAGAATCGGATAGTGAGCCAGTTTCCTTATATATATTCAAGACCGTTTCCGATCCCTTTGCTGGCCGCATCTCTTACTTCAAAGTTTTTTCCGGTGTCCTGAAGAACGACGTTGCGCTGATGAACTTTTCTCGCAGCTCCCAAGAAAAGCTGGCGCACATTTCGGTGATGCAAGGTAAAACTGCGGTGCCGATCACTGAGCTTCACGCCGGCGACATAGGCGCCGTTGCAAAACTAAAAGACACTCTCACCGGCGACACCCTGGGCGACAAATCTGCGCCGATTCAGTATCCGAAAGTGAAGCTGCCTGAACCGGCGATCACATTTGCCATCGAGCCCAAAACCCGAGCCGATGAAGACAAGCTCGGTGTCGGCGTTCACAAGCTGCTCGAAGAAGACGCGATGCTGCGCTTCTTCCGCGATCCGCAGACCAAAGAATTCCTGATTGCCGGCACCGGCCAGCAGCACATTGAAGTCATCGTTTCCAAGATGAAGAAGCGGTACCACACGGAAGTAAACCTGAAAGCGCCGAAGGTCCCTTACCGCGAGACGATAAGAGGACGCGCCGACGTGCAAGGCCGTCACAAGAAACAGACCGGCGGCCACGGACAGTATGGCGATTGCAAAATCAAAATGGAGCCGCTGCCGCGCGGAAGTGAGTTCGAGTTCGTCAATGACATCTTCGGCGGTGCGATCCCCAAGAACTTCATTCCCGCCGTGGAAAAAGGAATTAAGGATGCGGCCGCCCGCGGCTACCTCGCCGGCTTTCCCGTAGTGGATTTTAGAGTCGTTCTCTACGACGGCTCCTATCACGACGTAGATTCCAACGATCTCTCATTTCAGATGGCGGGCCGCATCGCCTTCAAAAAAGCTATGGAGCAAGCCAAGCCCACTCTGCTCGAGCCGGTCATGGGCGTTGAAATCACCGTCCCCGACGAGTTCGCCGGCGCCATCATGGGCGACCTCAACTCGCGCCGCGGCCGCATTCAGGGTATGGACAACAAGGGCGGCAACACCATCGTGAAGTCGGAAGTGCCCATGTCCGAAATGCTCACCTACGGCGCCGACCTGACCTCCATGACGCAGGGCCGCGGCAGCTTCAACATGGAAATGCACCACTACGACGTCGTTCCAGGGCAGCTGCAGGAGAAGATCATTGAGAAGGCAAAAGCGGAGCGGGGAGAGGTGAAGGAAGAAGAGGAGTAAGAGTAGTCGGGCTAAGCGAACATCTTTCCGGGCCGCGTGGTATGCGAGTTGTCCGTACAGAAGGAGGCAGCTCGCATCGCCTCTGACCTCGCCACATGCCCTTCCCGGTCGTGCTCTTCCAAGAACTAGGGTGGCGTGGGCAATTTCCCACCTCGGTCCCTTAATCGGAATTATTCTTTATTTCTGCTGAAACACTTCCGCCTGGCTCAGCGTGAGCACCACGGTCTGCGCTAACCGCTCAACTACGGCCAGGTCTCCGTCATCGAAGGCAAACGGGCGATCACAGAAAACTTCCACCAGTCCGACAATATCGCGCTCGTACATAACCGGCGCTGCCAGAATCGACCTTAGACCCAAGAGTCTGCAGGCTTCCGCATCCACGCGGTCGTCGCTTTCGGTGTCGTCGCATCGCAAAGGACGCGCCAGCCGAATACACTCGCCACTGAATCCGGAACTTACGTTTAACGGTACGCCCACGGGGGGCGCGGTTGTTCCAGCCACGGCTCGGCAGGTCATGCCATTTTCGCCCGCCAGCGCCACCGCGGCGCCGGTTCCACGCGTGATCGCGCACGCGCGGCTGGCAATCAGGTGCAATGCGGACCCGAGATCGCCACCCAGCGACTTGAACTCATACTGCACTGTGGTCGACGCAGCCGGCTTTTTCGGAACGCCGATCGCAGTTTCCGGTCCGGTCTCCAGGTTCAGGGCGATCGCCGGTTTCTTGTGTCCGTTGCCGTTCTGCCGCGACGCCTGCTCTTGCACCACCCAGCGCGGCGCCTTCCAACTGGGCGCACCGGCATTCTGCGTCAACCACTCGCGAAGACGGCCGCGGGCATCGTCTGGCAGTTCGGAAAATCTGACGCCCGCGCGGCCCAGCGCATCCGCCCAGGCAACGTAACCGGTGGTCTCGAGATAAGCCGCAGGCTCTCCCAAAGAAAGATGGAATGGAACGATGCTGTGCGCATCGAGTGCGGCGCCCGACTGCATGGCCATGCCTTCCTCGCTCAGGTCGAGGATCATGCCTCCGGTCACGCCGTCAAAACTGGCGAAGGCGGGCGTGTTCACTCGCTGGCGAAGCGCATTGCGCCTGTCGGCTGCAGGATCATGATGCAAGGCGGACCTTCTCCGTCCCTCAGATCCTCAGTGAACATCGGGCGCGCAAAATGCGGCCCGCCAAGGTTCGTAGGGTGCCGCTTCTGCTGCCGGTTCGACGAGTGGCTGGTCCGGTTGGCTGGAAGAGCGGCTGAACTGATCATGGTGCAGCGCGGCGGAACTGGAAAGTACACGCCGGGGTACGTCTTCGCCAGCTTCGAAACTTATGTTCTTACGCCGAAGGTCCTTCCTCTTCTTTGCCGATCCCCAGCCTTTGCATCTTCGATTGCAACGTGGTGCGTTTCATGCCTAATTTGGCTGCCGCTCCGCCCGACCCGGAAACCACCCCGCCCGTTTGCCGCAGCACCTGCTGAATGTATTCCCGCTCCAGTTCCTCGAGCGTGCCAGGCTTCGCTGTCGCCGAACGAGCAAGGCCACCGATTGAGCAAAGTTCTGAGACCGGAATCTGTAAAACTCGACCATCCGTCAGGATCACGGAACGCTCCAGAAAATTTTCCAGCTCCCGGATATTTCCAGGCCAGCGCCAATGCTCGAGAGCCTGCATGGCCTCTTCCGGGATAGTCTCGATGTGCTTGTTCATTCGCTGCGCGAATTTCGCTACAAAGTAGCGCACCAAGAGCGGGATGTCCTCGCGCCGCTCGCGTAATGGCGGCAAGTGCAGCGGGAAGACATGAAGGCGATAGTAGAGATCGCTGCGGAATTGATGCCTTGCAACCGCGTCTGACAAATCGCGATTGGTAGCGGCGATGATTCGAACGTTCACGCGGATGGTACGGGTCCCACCCAACCGCTCAAATTCGTGGTCCTGAAGCGCGCGCAGCAGTTTCGGCTGCAGTTCGAGCGGTATTTCTCCGACTTCGTCGAGCAGCAACGTACCCTTGTCGGCCAGTTCCAATCGCCCGATTTTCTGGCTGATGGCTCCGGTAAAAGCACCCTTCTCGTGGCCGAACAGCTCGCTCTCCAGCAATCCGGTGGGAATGGCGGCGCAGTTTACCTTCACGAAGTTTCCGCTGGCCCGGTTGCTGAGGCGATGGACCGCGCGCGCGACAAGTTCTTTTCCGGTTCCTGTTTCTCCCAGGATCAAAACCGTAGCTTCGCTGGGCGCCACAGTTTTCACTTGTTCCAGGACCTTCCGAAGCGGCCGACTTTGCCCAATGATGTCCTCGAAGTCGAGCGCGTCGCGAATTTCCTGTTCCAGGTACTTCTTTTCCTTCCGCAGCCGCTCTTTGAGGGAGGTGATCTTTGCATGGGCGCGGGAATTTTCCAGAGCCACGGCCATCTGTGGTGCAACTTGCTCCATCAGTTCAATCGCAAATCTCGCAAAAGCATTTTCCCGTTTCTTCGAAAGGCAGAGGGCGCCGACGGGACCATTGCGAGTGATCAACGGAAAGCAGCAAAGTGCGCCCGTGCCGGCAATCAGCAACTGCTTCGCAAATTCGGAGTTCATCCGTCCCAACTCCGCAGCGCCGAATTCAGTGACTTTGCCTTTCAGCATGGCAATTCCCGACGGACACGTTGCCACCGGTACACACAGCCCCTCAGTCGCGCCTCCTGGCTCGATAGGAGAAATCCGCATAACCTCACCGCCCTTGTCATAGAGCGCAAGGTGGGCGTGCTCATGGTGAAAGACCAAGTGCGTACAGCTGGCGATTTCTACGAGGAGCTTTTTGGAGTCCAGGCTCGGCGCGAAGGTACGGGTAATCTCGATCAGCTTCTGCAGGCCTTCCTTTTCTCGCTGCAGAACATCATGCGTCAACGCATTTTCCATGAAGACCGCTAATGCGGACGCGACTTGACGGGCCAGGTCGAGATCTTTGTCGCTGAAGGCATCCTCCGACCGGCTTCCGAGGTAAAGCACGCCCACAAGGCGATCCGCCGATCTCATGGGAACGGCACACCAGCAGACGATCCCAGACTCGAGCGCGCCGCGGACAACATCAAACCGGGGAGCAGCAGCTTCAAGTTCAGCCCGGCGCACAACCGCTCCTTTGGGAAATCTGTCCAGGACTTGCCTCGTAAATGCCCTTTCAGCCGGCAGCACCATGCCCGCCGGCGCGAATCTGAATCCTTCGCCGCTTCCTTTGGCGAACACCAGGTAATTGCTTTCCTCTTCACTCCACAGATTGACGAGTGCAGTGTCATGAGCGATGGCGCGTGACAAGGACTTTGAAACCGCCGGAAACATCTGTTTCATGTCCAACTTTGTGGCTGCCAATGCTGCGTTGATTTCAAGGACCGCCTCGAGCGCGGACCTCTCGTCACAGAGCGCCCTAAGCATGTTCGCGCTGCGCTCCGAAAATTGAATACTCAAAGCAGTCAACGCGCGAAGTTGTTCCTCCTCACCCGCCAATGCCTGACGCGTGAGCAAATTGTTAACCGCCAGCGCCACCAAGCCGGAGACTTGCTCGAGGAAATGTACGGTATGGTCGTCGTAGTCCTTCGGTTCGACGCTGCCGAAACCAATTGCTCCGAGACGTTCCTTGCCCGTGCTCAAGGGCAACAGGATCAAAGAACGCACTCCCTTATCGCGATACGGCTTCAACGTCTTAATAAAGCGCTCTTCGCAGTTCAAATCGCTGAGTATCAAAGGCAACTGCTTCAACCAGACCCAGCCCGCGGCGGAATGATCGATCGAAAGTTCGATCGGCTTCTCCAGTGCTCCACTGGGGTCAAGGATATGAAGCTGCGAGACATGCAAGCTGGAATCCGCCAGCGAGTAGCTGATGAAGTTGAAGTCGAAGATTCCGTGCAGCAGTTGGGAGAGTTCCTGAAGGAGTAACGGGATCCCGAGAACTGTGGTGGGACCGGCGGTTTGCAGCAATGCCTTGTAGCGGCGCGAAAACTCGTACAGGCGCTGCGGCAAATACTTAGCTGACTCGTGGCGCGGTGGAACTTCTTGCATCGTGCATAGCCTTTACCCCTCGATGCATCGTTCCGAAATTAAATTGTGTTCATGATAATGCAGATTTATCGATTAGCAAATCGTTTTCTATCCAACATACTCATAGTGAATGGGGTACGAGATGGCGTTAGCACTTTGGTCATTCTGACCGGTTGGTCACGCTCCGGCGTAGTTGTCGTCTGCCGTATAATGAACCATCCCCATGAAAGCATACGTGTATGTTTCGCTGAAGCGGAGCGTTCTCGACCCACAAGGCAAGACCATTCAGGGAGCGCTGCATAAGCTCGGTTACAACGGTTTGCAGGATGTCAGGCAGGGAAAGTTCTTCGAACTAACGCTCGATGGCGGGTTGGACCGCGCACAGGCGGAGGGAGAGGTAGGCCGCATGGCGCGCGAGGTTCTGACCAATCCAGTCATCGAAGAATTCCGGTATTCGATTGAAGAGTAGAGGTTTGCAGGTTCCTCCCCACACTTAATCAGGAGCAGTTTCCGAATGTGCGGCATCGTGGGTTACGTTGGCAAGAAGCGCGTTGTGCCCGTCATTCTTGACGGCCTTCGGCGGCTGGAATATCGCGGCTATGACTCGGCCGGTATTGCGGTTTGCGGTAACGGAGACGGGTTGCAGATCCGTCGTGCCGAAGGGAAACTCCGCAACCTTGAAGAAGTCATTCGCCTGAAGCCGCTCGACGGCACCTATGGGATCGGCCATACCCGCTGGGCTACGCACGGTCGTCCCACTGAAGAAAATGCGCATCCTCACCGCGACTGCACTGGGAAGATCGTCGTCGTTCACAACGGAATTATTGAAAATTACGTTTCCCTGAAGAAGAAACTCGCTGACGAAGGCCATCGCTTCACGACGGAAACCGACACCGAAATCGTTGCGCACATGATCGAGAAGTACCTGATGCATTCGGGAAACGGGCATCGTCCGTCGCTGGAAGAAGCCGTGCGCAAGACGGTAACGCAGTTGACCGGTGTGTTTGCGCTGGCTGTGATCTCGGTAGATGAACCCAACAAAATTGTCGCCGCCCGCAACGGCCCTCCTGCAGTCATTGGATTGGGAAAGGACGAATACTTCGTCGCTTCGGATGTTCCGGCGATTCTTTATCACACTCGCGATCTGTTTTTTCTCGCCGACGGCGATCTTGCGGTGATTACGTCTGATGGCGTGCGCCTCACCGATTTCAGTGGCCAGCCAATTACCCGCCAAGTCCAACACGTGACCTGGGACCCGATCATGGCGGAAAAGGGCGGATTCAAGCACTTCATGCTCAAAGAGATTTATGAGCAGCCGCGCGCGGTCCGCGACACGACTCTGGGCCGAATCTCACAGGAAACCGGCCACGTCTTCCTCGACGAGATGGAAATTACCGAAACCGAATTCAAGTCGGCGAAGAAGATCAACATCGCCGCCTGCGGCACCAGTTGGCACGCTGGCCAGGCAGGCAAGTTCATGATCGAGCGCCTGGCGCGCATTCCGGTTGAAGTGGATTATGCGAGCGAGTGGCGCTATCGCGATCCCATCGTTCCCAAGGACACCATCACGATCGTGATTTCGCAGTCGGGAGAAACCGCCGACACCATTGCTGCGCAGCGTGAAGCTAAGGCCAAAGGATCGAAGACTCTGGCGATCTGCAACGTCGTCGGCTCGATGATTACCCGCGAAGCGGCGGGCACGATCTACACACACGCTGGACCGGAAATCGGCGTTGCTTCAACCAAAGCGTTCACCGGTCAGCTTACTGCGCTTTATCTGTTTGCCCTGTATCTGGGCCAGGTACGCGGAGCAGTCACGCCCGAAGAAGCGAAAGACGCAGTACAGGAACTGACTCGCATTCCCGGCAAGCTCGAGCACCTGCTCACGCATGAAGAAGACTGCGAAGATCTGGCCAAGCAATACGTTCGTTCGCAGGATTTTCTCTTCCTCGGCCGCGGAATTCACTACCCTATCGCTCTTGAGGGCGCGCTGAAGCTGAAGGAAATTTCCTACATTCATGCGGAAGGTTATCCCGCGGGCGAAATGAAACACGGGCCGAACGCGCTGATCGACGAGAACCTGCCGGTCGTGATCATCGCTACCCGCGATCCAAAAGACGCGCTTTCCATGGTCCGCTATGAGAAAACCTGCTCGAACCTGAGGGAAGTAAAAGCGCGCTCCGGCGTGGTCATCGCGCTTGCCACCGAGGGGGATGAGGAGATCAAGGAGTCTGCCGACCACGTGATCTATTTGCCGCCGGCTCCGGAAGAGTTGTTGCCGATCCTTGAGATTGTGCCGCTGCAGTTGCTGGCTTATCACATTGCCGTGCGCCGCGGGTGCGACGTGGACCAGCCGAGAAATTTGGCGAAGTCAGTGACGGTGGAGTAAGCAAACTAGTAGTCCGCTACTTCAACGTCGGTTTTGCGAAAATCATCCCCTTTGAATAAGAGCGGTTCGCCTTTGTCTTTGGCGAGGGCATAGGCGAAGCAGTCGCCGAAATTCAATCCAGCGCGGTGGCGGCCCTTGCCGAAAGCGCCATAAGCGGCGCGCGCGATCCGAGCTTGCTCTACAGTAACGGGCTCAATGGCGATTAATGATCGCATTATTAATGAATCGAGCTGACTAGTTAGTAGCGCATCCCGGTTGGCATCAGTCACTACGCCAGCCTCGACGTAGCTTGCCGCCGAGATGCGACGCACCTCAGCAGCATCGAGAGCAATGGCCAAGGCCCTCGCCTCAGGTTCATCTCGAAGAATCGCAATGATCACGGACGTGTCCACAATCACTTTGGCAGACCTTTCTCGTCGTACAGCAGGTCGCCGTGATCTATGGTCTTGTATGGCTCCTTCCAACGAGGGCCCGATGCCTTCGCGATCTTCATGATCCGCTCCGCCATACCTTTTTTCTTCACCCGGTGCAGTCGCTCACGTACCGCTTCGGTCACGGCTGCGGTCATGCTCTCGCCAGTTAGGGCGGCCAGCTCTTGCGCCATGCGGTGCGTTTCTTCGTTTTTGATGTTCAGACTCATGGTAGAATTCTACCATTACAGGGTAGACTTCTACCTTACCGCGCAAATATTTGAGGTTAGCGTCTTCCGGGAGCTGGTCATCATCGAATCAACAAAATGGCTTTCCAAACCTTTACGGCGCGCCTAGTCACCTCCAAGGCGCTGAGTTCATTCACTAAACACCTTGAATTCAAGATGGAAAATGCGCCGCGTTTTGGCTTCGTCCCCGGCCAATGGCTTTCCCTGAAGCACGCTAAGACCGATGGCGAGGAGATGACTCGCGCCTACTCCATCGCGTCTCCCCCGGGTGAAAACGGCCGGTTCGCGCTGTGCCTGAATCGCGTGCAGGAGGGCTTCATGTCGAATTTTCTTTGCGACATGAACGCTGGGGATGAGATTTCCTGTCAGGGTCCATTCGGCGATTTCACTTTGCGGCCGCCTATGCGGGACACTATTTTCATCGCGACAGGCACCGGCATTGCCCCGTTTCGCTCCATGCTGCATTGGCTGCTCGCGGACGCGTCGCGTCATGAAGGCCGGCAACTTCACCTGCTCTTCGGCAGCCGCACTGAGCAGGACATCTACTATCACGACGAATTTCTGCGGCTCGCGCGTGAGCACGACAACTTTCACTACCTGCCGACGCTGAGCCGAGGGTCTTCAGAATGGAAAGGCCTGCGCGGTTACGTTCAGGAGCACGTCCCGGGAATCGTGGCAGGGCGCGCAGAGATGCACGCCTACATCTGCGGCCTGGACAAAATGATCAAAGCCAATCGCGAACTGCTGAAGCTGCAGGGCTGGGACCGCAAGAGCATCCGCTACGAGAAGTACGACTGAACTCGGGCCCAAAGCCCAACGCCCAACGCCCAAAGCCCAAAGCCCAAAGCCCAAAGCCTAGATACTCGTATCCTTCCCTTGCGTCCGCACGTAAACCAGAGCGAAGTCCGATCCTTTGCCCTGCGACTTCACCGAGACGATGTGCTGATTGCTTTTGGTGCCTACCTTGAGCTCGATGTTCTGTCCTTTATTGTCACCGCAACTCAACGCGTCGGACTCACTGTGGTAGTTGTAGTCCTCGCCTTCTGAGTGGCATTCAAGAACGTTCCCATATTTCTTCAGCTCATTCTTGTAGTAGGCGATAACTTTGCTCGGCGGATCGTCACTCTCGTACTCCAGCGCCACCACTTTCACGCCTCCCCACGAACTCGAGATATTCACGTTCGCGCTCTTTTCGTCGCCTGAGTCGTCCTTCTTTTTCGCTCGCGCACCGGCATAAACCGAGAGGCCGGTGTCCCGCGGGTTTGCGTTCGTATTGACGTGGATACCTCCGAGCGGCGTGTTAATATCCACGTTCTTGTCCTCGCCGTCTCCGTCTTTCTTGACATTGACGCTGCACGCGGACGCGATCGCAACCGCAGCCGCGATGAGCAGAATGTTTAAATTACGCATGATCGAGACCTCCTACTTAGTTGCCGGCTGAGTGATGCCGGCGCCGCGCTCCGCAATTCCAGGGATGCTTACAGGCAAATGCCCATGAATTTCGATTTCGCCGAACAGAGCTTTGGCAGCGCTTTGCTCAGAGACCGGCGCCGCAGAAAACGTACACAGGTAATTCTGCACCTCAGGAAAATCTTTCGCCAGATAGGGATTCCCAACCGCCACAACGACCGTTTTGGCCGCATCGGCTGAAAGCATCTGGCGGAGAAGGCTGGCGCTCGGTTCTGCCAGTGACAGTGAATTCTTCACTCCTGAACCTGTCTTCACCATCTTGCCCGCAGTGGGAGAAGCAAAAACCGCGACCACAACCCGGGACGCATCCCGGGCCGCATGCATAATGTCCTGTCCCATGAATCCGGCCATCTGTGGGTCGGTGTAAATCACGTTTGCTTCCGGCACTCGCGTCTTGACCTGGCGTTCCAGCACCCGGCCGGTCTCAAGCCGAACGTCATCCGAAACGATGACCACCAGCAGTTCGTTGCGCACCTGTGCCATGGCTTGATACGGAAGGCCGCCCGAGATTGTTCCGGTTTTCTTCAGAGGCAAGGCTGCACCCCGCTGCTTTACCAGAGTGATGGCATCATCGGCCATCTGCTGTCCGACAGCGACATTCGCAGGCGTGCCGACCTTTGAGTCCACCGCCGAAAGGTCCACGAGCCTCGCTTTATTCAGCCCGAGTGAAGCTTTCATCCGCAGAATCTTTCGTACTGACTCATCCAACCTGGTTTCCGGAATTTCTCCATGCTGCACCGCGGCCAGCACCGCACGATACGCTGCGTCAAGATCGGGTGGAATCAGCAGCATGTCATTGCCGGCCTTAAACGCGTCAACGGCTTCGCGGCCAATGTCGTGCGCGTAGAGACGAGTCAGTGCACCCATATCGAGCGCGTCCGTGATCACAAGCCCGGGGAAGCGCACTTGCTCCTTCAGCAGATGAGTAACGATTTCCGGAGAGACCGTCGCCACTGCATTCGGCTTTGGATCGAGCGCAGGAACTGTCACATGCGCAACCATCACTGAATCCACTCCGGCTTCAACGGCCTTGCGGAAAGGCGGCAACTCGACAGAGTCAAGCCGCGCGCGATCGCCCGTAACCTGCGCGACGCCGAGGTGCGAATCCGTCGCCGTATCGCCGTGCCCGGGAAAATGTTTTGCCGTGGTCAACAACCCAGCTGAGTGCGCGCCCTTGATGTACGCGGCGACGAAATCTCCGACCTGCTGCGGATCGCCACCGAACGATCGCGTATTAATGATGGGATTGTCAGGGTTTGAATTCACATCGCTCACAGGAAAAAAGTTCCAATGCACCCCGACTGCGCGCGCCTCCTGGGCGGTAATGCGCCCGAAGTCTTCTGCATATTGGATACGCCCGGTGGCGGCGATTGCCATTGCATTAGGGAAAGCGGTCGCGCCGTTGAGACGATTGCTGACGCCAAGTTCAAAATCCGCGGCGATGAGAAGCGGCAATTTGGAGTCGCTTTGCAGACGATTTAACAGGTTAGCAGCCTCGAACGGCTCGGTCTTATAAAGAAACGGCGGCTCATAGCGAACGCTCATGGCGAATGAGCCGATGTGATACTTGTTCATCTGGTCGCGCAGTTGCACATAGGTGGCGCTGCCTGGGTTGAGGAACTCCGCACGGGTCCAGATCATGAACAGCTGCCCAACCTTTTCCTCGACGGGCATCTTGCGCAGAGTTTTCTCGGCCCATTTCTCGCCATCACGATCGAGGTGGACAGGAAGTGGTTGGTACTTGGTTTTAGCGGATGCCGAAGCGGCGGCAAGAAAAAGCAACAGCATGACACGACGAAGCATGCTTAGGAACATAGCACAGGAAAATCACCGGGTCTGTTCGACGAGCGAAACCGCCTTCCCTAAAACCCGTGGTTCGTCGCCGAGTCCAGAGATCCACCTCACCTCCGGCTCTCTCCGAAACCACGTCATTTGCCGCTTCGCGTAATTGCGATGGGCTTGCTGCACGGCGCGGACTGTCTCCTCGTGATTGATCTCGCCTTTCAGGAGTTGTACCACCTGCTTGTAGCCAATCGAACTCAGGGGGCGTGCGGAGTCGCCATACTTCTGGAGCAGGTGCCGAGCCTCCTCAACCAATCCTTCGCTGAACATCCTCAATACACGCTGGTTGATGCGCTCGTACAGCAAGTTGCGATCAGGATCCAGTCCCACCCGAAAAACTCGGAAGCCTTCGAGCGCATTCCT